>Ga0247805_1000128_pt1 | contig 50762 bp, 90 predicted proteins | sample UWRJL044104R1_FD_180930 | JGI IMG/M metagenome (GOLD analysis project Ga0247805, IMG submission 180930) | Plant litter microbial communities from Arlington Agricultural Research Station in Wisconsin, United States - UWRJ-L044-104R-1 | ecosystem: Environmental > Terrestrial > Plant litter >...
TTGATGGTCTGTTAGATCCGATACGACTTGGCCGGGATGTACTTAACGAAATGGCTATAACATTGGGCAGCTATGGTTATGCCGGGCAAATACAGCAAACGCCTGCGCCAGAAAACGGGGCTATATGGGATAAGAACTGGTTTATTGTTGTGCCGGACAGCGAAATGCCATCTCCGTCAGAATTGGAAGCCTATGGCACAGATTGGGATTTAGCTTATACAGCTGACGAAATGAACGCGGCCAATGCCTATGTTACTGCTGGTAAGAAAGATGGTAAGATGTACGTGGACTACATTGATTTTGAATGGCTTGAATTTCCAGAGCTAATTGCCTTTATGAAGAAACAAGCTGAGCCACATTTTATTGAGGCTAAAGCTTCAGGTAAGAGCGCTAAACAATCTCTTACCAAACAAGGCATCCCGGCCATTGAGATTAAAGTAGATGGTGGGGATAAGGTAGCCCGTACTAAAATGGTTACACCTTATGCGGAGGCTGGCATGATATGCGTTCGTAAATCCCAAATCGATAAACTACTACATGATGATCGACAGGGAATACTCAAATTCCCAAATGGCAAGTTCAAGGATTTAAATGATGCGTTCGGGCAAAGCATTAGCCGGTTAATGAGTAGAGTTATTAAAGAAACAAGTTTTGGCTGGTAAAATAAAATCAGTATATTCGTACATACTATGGATATAATAAGCGAAATCAAGTCGGGTAAGTATAATTACAAGTACATAGCATTACGTTTGTACCCCGACAAAGCGGATAATGTGGCAATGGCTACCTTTAGCAATAAGATCAACGGAACCCAAAACCGTAAGTTCACTCAATCTGAAATTGATCAGATAAAAATTATTTTAAAATAGTTCTTGTATATCTGAATATACAATTGTATCTTTGTTTAACAAAACAAACAGAGATATGAAAACTTCAAAAAACACTTACACAAATCAACTTGCAGCCGTAATGAACGCCGCTGACAAAAAGAAACTACCCGCTCAAATTTCAGCATTAGCAGCGTCTTTAGTGCGCGGAAAGGATTTGAAATAATGAAAAGGCGAGTAATGTTAACAGCATGGTCAGTAGCTGACAAGTTCAATTCTTTTGCAGATGCTTTGGTGTATGCCTGGCGTGTAATCAAATTACAAATAGCCCTATTGTGTGGAGTTGTTGAATTTCAATACCGTAAGGTTGATGGTTCGGTTCGTAAGGCGGTTGGAACGCTTGATATATCTTATGAGCGTAAAAGTTCACAGACTTCCAAACGCGGTGCGTTTACTTATTGGGATATTGAAGCTGGTGGTTTTAGGAGTTGCAGGATTGAATCGTTAATATTTTAAGATATACTCGCAAGGGAGCCATTTTCAGACATGGTAGAGTAGCGAGTCAAATGCTGGATTAATATGTTTTGCCCTGATTTTTACCAGCCCCTACATTGAAAACAGAAGATATATGTCTGATATATTGAGTTTTTAGTGTAGGGAACAACAGGGATTTTAATAACCCATTTATCCGGTTAGGGTCGGCTATTTATAAAAGATTGATGATAAATTTGTATCTTTATAATGTAGGGTTGCAGCTACAATTAAACACATTAAAAAAACTTAGCCTATTGGTTAGTACCGACTGCAACCGGGAAAGCCAGTAGGTTTTTTATTTATGGAAGATTTGAAAGGGTTGATTTTTGGTAAAGTAATAGTACTTGAATATGATAAGCCAATATACGTTACTGACAAGAACGGTGTATCTATTAAAAAAAACTATTGGTTATGTAAATGCGATTGCGGATACATCTTTTCAAGACTTGCAGGTCTAATAAAGAATAGAACTAAGGCATGTAAAAAATGTAGTAGAAAAAAGGAAAAGCTAAGTATTAAAAAAAGCAGTTCATACGCTTTTAAAAAATCTAAAGTAATTCCCGAAGACAAAGAGCTTTATAAATTAATTCAAATTAGATACCATGGAATGATTTACAGATGCTATAACAAAAATCATAATTCTTATAAATATTATGGAGAAAGAGGTATATCAGTATATAATCCATGGAAAACCAGTATTTATTTGTTTTATATTTGGTGTGTAAATACTGGTTTTAATAAAGATCTAACATTGGATAGGATAGATGTAAACGGTAACTATTGCCCTGAAAATTGTAGGTGGGTAACGCCAGAATTTCAGCAGAATAATAGACGATGCAATATTAAGAGGGTGTTTAATGGTTTACTTTTAACATCATCTGAGATTGCAAAAATAACTGGTCGTTCTTATATGCAGGAACGGGTATTAACTAATAGAGCAAATAAATAATTTTTCATATCAGTTTTGTTTTGAACGGGAAAAGCGCCAGGCTTTTACCCGTTTTTTTATTTGCGTAGAAATTACCTACATTTACAACATGGGAATTGTAAGTGCATTATTCGGGGCGGCTATACAGAAAGAGGCTAACGAAGCAATAGCGAAACGTGCTGCTAATCAAATGGCAAATAATGTGAGTTTGATCAATATAGGACTTAACTCATCATTACCGGCAATCAATCCCGATGCAGCGGATTACCAAAACATATTTAAAACGATTGGTGCTGTTTACGAAGTAACCGATAGTATCACTAAGAAAGTATTGAACTGCCCATTTGTATTTTACAAGGTTAAGGATAAAGCAAAACTGCAAAAGTCAAAGCAGGTTCAAAAACACGATTCCGTTCAGGCTTATATTCTAAAGATGCAAGCTATTGAGGAAGTAGATAATAGCGAACTACTTGCCCTGCTTACCAACGGCAAAGCTAACCCATACCAAAACGGGTACCAGGTAATGTGGACTGCTATACTATCTTATTTGTTGCAGGGGAATACATATTTGCACGGTGTGCCAGCAGGCAGTAAGATAAAAGAATTATACTGCTTCCCTAATATGGAGATCAATGCCGATTCGGAAGACTTACTGGATCCAATACGTGGATATACTTTACTGACTGATAAGCGTCCCAAGTTTGAAATCGACGAAATACAACATATTAAAACAGGCAATCCATGCCCGGTTGATATCACCATGCAATATTTGTACGGTGTTGCTCCATTACGCGCTTATCTGGAGCCGGTACGTTCTATCAAGGAGGGTAAATCACAGGGCAGCAAGCAACTTCGTAACGGTGGTACGTTCGGTATACTTTCGCCACGTGACAAAGAAGACCAGTTAGACACCGACCAAAAGAACCAGCTCAAAGAAAAGATGATTGAATCCCGTAGGTCGGATGATGAATTATCGAGGGTATTCCCCTCATCTATTCCGCTAATGTGGCAAAGTATAGGGTTACCTGTTGGAGATTTGAAACTGTTGGAGATTGTTAGCGCAAGCGAGGAAGATATTTACCGGGCATTTCACTGGCCGTTGCAGTTCCATAACCAAAAGGCGAGTACAAGTAACAACCAAGCTACCGCAGTTAAGCAGGCTATTTATGATGCAGTGGCACCAGTGTGTGATGTGATAGGCGAGGCATTAACTTCATTCCTGGGTAAAGGATTTGGCGGTATAACTATTGAATTGGACTATACGCAACTCCCCGAAATGGCTGTTAATATGAAGGATGTAGCGGCTTATCTTTCAGCACTACCAAAAGGAATACTGACCCCAAATGAGATGAGGTCAGTATTGCGATACGGTGAGAAGCCAGAAAAGTATATGAGTGAGCATTACGTAGAGTCAGGACTTACCACCCTTGCTGCTGTATATCAATCCTCTATTCAACCACAGGCAACAGGTGAGTAATGTCTGTCAGTGGCGTATCGCTACCTGTACGGTATAGGTGGTACACATAAACACCTAACATTAACCCTAATTTCATACCCATTGCTCGTGCTTTGATGCTAAATATGGAATCAAATTGCAATGATTTTTCCTCAAAACCCCCAAGTGCCTGCCATGTACGAACCCGAAAGCACAGACAACATGCAGCAAGAATATTAGTATAGGGTTCAACCTCGCTATACGCCATGTCCCGCCTACTCTTAGCCACCTCTATATGATGCCTAATATCGTAAACATCAAACATGCCTTGGTGTAATTGATAAGGCATAGCCAAGCGGTTTGTTGTGGCACCTAATAAGTCGTAATCAGTGGTGCTGAGTATGTGTTCAACCTGTGCTTTACTATCGGCCAGAAGCCACAAAACGTCATAATCTGTCAACACGATCCAATCTTCGCTATTGGCTGCCAGTTGAGTGATCGCTTTGTTGATTGAGCCTCCAATGTTTTTGGATGGCGATGAATCGAATGGACTGATATAGTGTGCTTTTACTTGTGCTTCCACCATGCCGTTAAATTATTTTCTTCATACCCCTTAAACACTGTATTCACATGCGCCCCCTGCTCAAACCTGCCCTTAAAATCAATATAAGCAGTATAATTAAACATAGCCATATCGGTTAGCTGGTTTTCTAATCCCGACCGTTCGCACATGATATTGCAAAACTCTAATACCGTGTCACGGTTACCACCACATATGCCAGCATTCAGTAAAGGTAATGGCGTATCAAACATTTCATTGTAAAACTCGTGCATGTGGTGATTTCGTAACCAGGGGTGTGTAAGGTTCGAGACAGCCTCGTTACCAACATACAATACACCCCACTTCATATGGGGGAATGGATTGCGCAGCATAGTAACATCCGTTCCATCTGTGAGCCATACGTAGCACAATGGGTCAAGTGAGGCTACGTAGTCGCGGTAATAAAACCAACGGGCAAAGTAGGGGTTGGTATGAGTTTGAACGGCAGCGTCACGCAACACTATGGGGGCAACCCCAGATACATCCAACACCGACTGTTCCCATAGTGAAGTTTCCACCATGTCCCGCTTAAACCCGTATTGCGGATCTACCAATTCAGTGATTGCACACGTAGCCGCATATCCCGGCACCGGCTTGAATGGTATAAACTCTTTACTATCTCTTACCCTTGTAAGATGGTTGTAATTAGCTGCAATATACAACGCGCGGTTATCCTGTACCGATGATAATGTTTCCATAGCCCAATCCATTGAGTGGAATAATTCCAGGGAGTTCGGCACATCCTGAAACTTGTATGTGGTTAAACCGGCATTGTATATGCGGTTACTCCATTCCGCATGCTCGTGGGAGTAGACAAGGAAGCGAGGGTCGAAACCACCTACTTTGTCGAGCGCGGATTTGTGAACGTATAAGAGGCATCCGCATGGATTTTGGTACTCTATGAGTTCGCCGGTGTTTACGGCTATGCGGTTTCCGTTCGGCCTCCCGTCCTTCAACTCTGAAAATGTGAACATCAAATGCGGTTCTGGACTGTTAACGTAGGGTTGCCACCAATTTTTAGTTATCGGCCAGCAATCGTCGTCGCTGAGAAATATGTCAGTGCAGCCAGCATCGGTTAAAAGTTCAAGGCACTTGTTTTTAGCAACCGATATTCCTTGTGCTTTTTCAAACCTGAAATCAGCACCGGGGAACGGAACTTCACTGCCATCATCTACTATAACAAGCGTTGCGCCTTTAGGTAGATGTTTGCGCCAATTCTTTACAGCTATAGTTGCTGATTCATGGCGATTGTGAACTGATATTGCAATTCCTATTTTAACCATGTGCTTCCTTTCACAATTGGTATAAATTCTATTACGGAAGTTATTTTATTGTCTATAAAATTACCATTCAAGTTGCCCATTTTAATAAATATAGTTCCAATATGATTCCCATCGGCCATTAACTTAGTTTGATTACTATCGTTGTTGGATATTAATCCAAATCGATGTTTGTCTATTTCTGGATTAAACTCTCTGCCCAAGTAAATTTCAAGGGTTACAGATAGAACATCGTGCCATTTGTTTAAAAAGTCTACTTTAATAGTATTTGTTAGATATGAAACATCTGAAACGTCGTAATCAGTCCAGCTTTTTATTCTTTTCATTTCCCCTCCTCCAGTTTTACATCCTTAACGGCTTGGTAAATCAAGTTATTAACTAAGTATGAAATGGAACGGTCTTGCCCATCGGCCAATTGCTTTAACTTTTGATAAGTTAGCCAGTCAGGGTAAGCTTGTACTTTTGCCCTGCTGGGGTACGTGTGTTGTTTGGCCATTATAAACCAGCCTCCTTTTTTAATTCTTTAGCATTGTTGAAAATATAGTCGCCAATGCGTTTGTGCATTTGAGATTGATCTTCATTATCAAACCCTCTAAACTTAACACGTGCCGGATAGCATTTAATAACCGGCGCATCATCGCCTAATTCTTTGTAGTTATCTACCTCAACCACCAACGCCCACCCGAAGGCGTGCAATAAGGTATTGACAAACATAAATAAACCTGTTTTACGGAACTCATCCCACGACTTTGGATCAACCCATTTAATATCTTTCTTTTTCATGAAGTAAATTAACGCATATTAATTTGCAATCGCAACCGGTTTTATAACTATTCCGCTCGCTTATACTATTTTTACACCAACATGCAAGACAAAAACAACGATTTAGATAAGTTGAAGCAATTGCAAACAAAGCCATTGCCTGAAAAAGCACGTAAAGCGATCAACGAAAAGGTAAAAGGCCACCAGAAAGAGGTTAAGAAATGATATTAAAAACAAAGTATTTTCCAGAAAAAGAATTTGCAAGCAAAGAAGAATTGTTTGCGGATTTCAGGAAAAACTATCAGGACTTCATATCATTTAAAAAAGGTGACATACAAAAAGGCTGTGAAAAGGGTGCTCATGTAACCTGTAAGTTAATTAGCCCCACCCGATTGCATGAAACCAACAAGGCTATTGCTACCGATGAAAGCAACTACTATATTGTAGTGAACACCACCGGTATATTGGATAGCCACGAAGATTTGCACGTAAAGGGCATTTGGAATAAATCTGTAAAAGAACAACAAGGCCAAAATTACCTTACTGTAGACCACCAACTAACCATTGAAGGGATTGCTGTTCGCAAGGAATATGTGCAAATGATGGTTGCAACTGTGCCGTTTAGCATGTTAGGTAAATCTTATACTGGAGATACCGAAGCATTAATATACGTGGTGCCAAAAGATAAATTCATTCATACTAAGGCTAAGGAATGGCTCGAAAGTGGCGATGAAATACAGGCATCAGTGCGTATGTTGTACGTCACTGTGCTATTCGGCATGGATAGCAACGATCCCGCTGATGCGGAGTTGAAAAAGAACTATGATGCCTATATTGGTCAGGTTGCCAACAAAGACGAATTTGAATATGTGCCTTACTTCTTTGTTATCAAAGAGGCTAAGAACGTCAAAGAAAGCGCACTTGTTGTTTATGGCAGCAATCACGTTACAGGAAATGTATTTAACATGAAGCCGGAAGAAAAATCCACTTCACAGGAAAATAAGTCAGAACCCGCAGAGAGCAGTTCTACTACAAAATCAAATTATTACTCACTAATTCACTAAAAATGAACTTAAAAGATTTTAAAGTATTGTCCAAAGAGGCATACGAAGCTCTCTCGGAAAGAGAACAAGTAAAGTACGAGATCAACCTGGAGGCTTACAAAGAAGCTGAAAACACCAAGTTGGTTAATGAGGCCGTGAAATTGGCTATTGAAGCACAGCGCGAAGAAGCAAAATCGGAGGTTGAGAAACTTATTGCCGCTATTAAGTCGGAAAACAAAGAAGAACTTGACAAATTATCCGAGGCCAACAAAGCCAAGTTAGAAGAAGTTGAAGCCGCTATGAAGCGTGCTAAAATTGGCGAGGCTAACATCCGCATGAAGGGTTTTAGCGAGCATATCATTGAAAAACTTTCTACTGATGAAGGTGAAGCAATGATCAAGGCTTTCTTCTCTGGCCAGCGCGAAAAGTTCAACATGGAAATGAACGATGGAGAAATCAAAGCTCTTGGTGTGCCAACTGGTGGAACCGCACCGCAGTTTACTTCTATTGTAGGTCCCGGCCACGATGATTTTCACGCACGCCAAATTATACCTGTTTTTCCAACAAGTACCGACCTCGTAAAGTTCATTCAGTACGTGGTTGATGGTTCTGCAACAGGTTTCGCTACAGTTGCTGCTGGTGGTCAAAAGCCGTTTACGGGTTACATTGGCACTTCAAAAGAAGCTCCTGTTCGTAAAATTGCAGGGTTGCTCGACGTACAGGACGAGTTGATGGATGACGTTGTAGGTTTCCGCGCTTGGATTGCTTACGAGCTACCAAAGGCTTACATGGATGCTGAAGATTTGCAAATATTCAAGGGTGATGGCACCGGGACTAACCTATTAGGCTTATGGACACAGGCTGGTGCGCAAACATTCCCACAAGGAACCGTAACAGCGGCTTCTAATGCTATCGATAAAATAATTGCAGGGATCACACAGGTTCGTAAATTAAAACGCGGCACATCGGCTGTAACAATTTCTGCCGTGCAATGGCAAGAAATTTTGATCAACAAGAGCACAACCAAAGAATACACCTATCCAATTGTTTTAGATGCTAACGGCGTTATGCGCATCGGTGGCGTGCCTATCTTCTGGTCAAACGTATTCCTTGATAACGAAGGCTTAGTAGGCGACTTCGCGCGTGGTACTGCTATTTTCCAACGCAAAGCCATGACAATTGGTTACTTTGATCAAAACAAGGACAACGTGGAGAAAAATGTGGTGACAATTCGTTTGGAAGGCCGTATCGCCCTTCCTATTTACTTCCCTGAAGCATTCAAAAGGTTATCGTTTACCATTACCACTTAATCTTCTGTTGTAGTTTTCATATAGCCCTGGTAGTTAATTCTATCAGGGTTTTTTATTACATTTGAATAATGAACGAAGGACAGAACGTAATATCATTAGATGCTGCAAAGAATGTACTTGCAGTTGACTTTAGCGACGATGACGAGCAAATAGCTTTGTTGATTGATACCGCCGTTTCTATGGTTGAGAAATACACGGATCATATGCTTTATTGGCGTGAAAAAACATGGAATGCTACATCTCGTGAGGTTTGTATATCCTCTTATCCTATTAGGGACATATCTGCTACCTATAATGATGAACCAACTGTATTCGGAATACGGTACGGGTCGTTAACCACATATGTAAGTTGCCAGTGCGGTTCAATAATATCAGCTACGGTCGGATATGAAGACATTAGCCAAATACCATCACCGTTAATATCTGCATGTTATAAGATAATAACTTATTTGTACCAGAATAAAGATAATTACACCGCTACATTGCCAACCGATGTGCAAATATTATTAAACCAATGGCGCAGATCCGCAACAATATAAAGTCATACGATCCGGGATTATTCCGGTTTGCCATAGAGTTTTGGGCGCACGATGCTATTCCTGATGATAGCGGTGGCACAGACTTAACATTTAACGGGTTATTACGAACCCGTGCCGTACGTGAAGAAATAAGAGAGGGCAGTCAATTAGCTATTGTGGCAGGGGCATCTTTACTTAATCAGGATTGCTACTTTGTTATTCGCAACCGCAAATGGTTCTACCCGGCTAAAGACATGCAAATTAGGGTAGATGGCGAAGCTTATGTGCTTAGTGCGGTAGTGCCAATAAACAATCCAGTTACTTATCTGAAGTTATTGTGCATTAAAACACCTATATGAATATTACCGGTATAGATAAAGCAATGCGTGACCTGCAAAAGTTAGCAGAGGGAGCGCAAAGAGCCCAGCGCGCAGGTGAGAAACGTATAGCTGATAAGATTGCAGCAGAGGCGCAGGTGGCAGCACCGGGGTCACTTAGCGCAAAGATCAATGTAACACAAACAGAAACAAAAACTACTATTAACGGTGGTGATGATTTCAGCGCATGGGTAGAGTTTGGAACAGGTGAGAATGCAGCGTTGTTCTTAGCCAGCCAACCGCCCGAAGTTGTGGAAGAAGCGCGTAAGTTCTTTGTGAATGGGAAAGGACGCGGTGCAGCTAAGCCTTTTTTCTTTCCTTCTGTGTTTAGAAATATACCAAACTTGATACCGGCTGTAGAGGAGGAGTTGGGGAAGTTGCTTAAATAGGTCATGATAAAAAGTTATAATGACAAAATATTGATTTAAGCCTCCTATATTTGTCATAGGCAATTCAGCCAAATTAAAAGTTACGATAATGCCAGAAAAGGTAAAGTTAACAGACCAGCAGGTCACTATTAATAAGTTCGCATTCTGCTTACTTAAACATTTCTCACCGAAAGTAAAGGTGCAGGATACACAGATTAAAATTCATGTAGAACAGTTGTCCACACAGGACTTTGAGTTCTTGGTTGATCTTAATAAATCTACAGGTGGATTGTTAGGGTTAAATGTTTCCCGCTCGGCAAAGGGCTTGTGTTTGTTAATTGGGGTCGCTCAATTGCAAGACGTACCTGATTTTTTGATGAAGTATAAAAGGGAGGGTAAGTAATGATAACAGCAGTAAGAATAAACAGTAAAGAGCAATTCGACATAGTAGTTGATTATAACGACAGTAACGGGTTTAAAATGATTGGGGGCGTAAATCATATTTACCATGTCAATCGTAACTGTGTTGAAATCGGGTCTCACTTTCAATGCTTTAATGAGTGGTTGTCTCCATTGTCTTTTGATAGGCATATCATAAGTTTTACAGCTTTTGAAGCTGCTTGTTTAACCTTAATGAATTAGAAACATGTCTAAGAAATCAATTATTGAAAGAGATAAAACAGCAAGGTACACTTCAAAACTGAACCAGATCTACGGTAAAAATGACGAACAGAAAGAAGAAGAAATGATTTTTTGGGGTCATGCTCCATCAGCCAATTCAATTCCTTATGAGGAACGTATTTGTGGTGAAAATTGCGACTGTAAAACTGGTGAAGATTGCTACGGCGATGCTGCTTTAAATCTAATCAAAAAATTGGAAAATAAATAACATACATTTTTCTTAATTTTTAAAGGGTGAGCCGTACAGTCGTGATGATTGAACGGCTTTTTTTATTTCAATCATTTTTTACTACATTTACACCATGCCAATACTTAATCCGAATAAATACCTACGCACCGCCTATGTGGAAGCACTGCGGCCGGCGTTAACGGGTGTTAATGTATGGGCTAAGAAAATACCCAAGGATGTAAAGCCGGTGCCACAGAGGTACGTACTCATAACCAGCCAAACAAAATCCCGTACTGAAGTTAGTAAAGGTTGTTACGAATGGTTGTGTAGTATCACTGTAGATGTTGTTAACGTTAATTTGGCCGGTTATGCTAAGCCAGAGAATAACGATGATTACGAAGAAACGATAATTGACACAATTGAATCAGGTATAGTGGTGCCATTCTTTCAGGTAAAATCTTATGACTTTATAGATAGCATAGATTTGGATATTGAAACACCAGCACAGAGTTTAGAGAGGCGTGTTATAGTTTATCAACATTGGTTATGCCAGCGGTAGCAGGGAGTATATTAGGGCTTAAAGCCAACGGTGCGTTTGTTAGTTGCGAACTAAGTTGTTCGATCAACTTTGACCGTGAATTATTACCAGCAACCGCAGTTGATAGTGGTGGATGGAAAGAGTTTATATATTCTGTTCGGTCGTGGTCTGTTAGCGTGAATGGTAACCTATTGCTTGAAGCAGTGGGAAGCGATATAAAGTCATTCCTAAATGCAGGTTATTTCGAGTCACGTACCATTTACATTCAATTCAGTACACGGCCATCGAGCGATATACAATTAGTGTTTTCGGGAACTGCTTTGTTTCAGTCTGCAGATATAACAGGCGCGAATACAGGTAAAGCGAATTGGAATGCAAAGCTACAGGGAAGCGGCAAGTTGGCAATGACATTTCAGGATTATTCTTTGTTAATTGATGCTATGCCTCCGGAATCCGATTACCCGACTACAATAGATCAAGATGTAATATGATAGGCTCTGCATTCATACTCCACACCAATACATGGTCATGCAGCAACGATGTAACTTATTCAGTCACTAATACTCCAGTGTTTGCTAAGCCCGGCGATATGGTGCCAGTATCGGTAAAACAGGGTCAGGAAATTAAAGTACGTGGACTATTCAGCCCTAACCAACCAATGCAAAAAGGCGAGCAGGTTGAGATAGCATTCAAAAACGAAGCAAACGAATCACAATATGCTTTCTCAGGCGAAGTGCAACATATTGGCGATGTATACACTATCATAAAAATATTCACAAAAACAGATAGAATTAAAGAAATATTGAGTAATATTACATTCAAAAATTAAAGACATGGCAGATAGCAAAATACCAGGTAGTGTTTTTGGCGTTCAAATTGGCAATAAATGGCTTCAGTGCCAAGCAGAGGCTACTTTAAACACCACAGTTAACGTAACTGAAGATGAACTTTGTAAGGACTTTAGCGGCACATCAGGTGCAGATGCTATTCCATTTTTAACCCGCACTGCCGATTCAAGAGATTGGAGTATTGATGTAAGTGGAGCTTTACTGAAAGATAGCTTTGCTGCAGCTAATGCTGATGTTGATTTGGGTAAGTTGTTCGTGGATGGTGCTGTCTATGTGGATAATGTTTTATTCCGAACCGCGCTCAACCAAGACTCTGTTGATCACGATGTTATTTATTCGGGTGCCGCAATTTTAACGTCTTTCAATATAACCGCAGGAGCAACCGGCGCAAATACCACTGCTGCTACGTTTACCGGAAATGGCGCGTTAACCCGTACTGTTACACCAGTAACCACATAATATGAATACCTTAGTCGGCGTAACAAAGGTTCGTAATGGCGTTTGGCATATTGCCTATGACCATTCATGTGAATGCGGATGTACTAAAAAGCGTTACACATTTACCATTAACCAAAAATCAGAACCAGCAAGGGCTACAGCGCAAAACAAAGTAGACGAACACTACAACCTGAATAAATGAATATCACTATAAACAGTAATGAATACCCGCTTCAATGGGGTATGGGTGCAATTGAATTGTATTGTGAAAAGATGGATTGTGATATTGATGGTTTATCATTGATAGACAATGCCCCCTCTCAAAAAGAAAGCGCAAAAGCTATTGTTACATTGGTATTGTCTGCTATTCAAAATGGATGCGAGTTGGCCGGTAAGCCTTTCTCTGTAACATACCGCCAACTACAAGCCGCCTTTGATGAAATGCCGCAGGATGATTTTAAGCTGATTATGGAGGATTTTACCAAAAGTAAATATCTGGGTAAAACTATACTGGAACACCTTTCCGCATCTGTTACTGAATCTGATAAAAAAAAAGAAGCGTAACATTATCTCAAATAATCCTGTATTGTTATGAAATGAAAATGAAGCCTTTAGAAGTAAAGGCTTTGTTGTTGAAAGACTTTAACCTAATGCTAACAGGCTACATGCGTGCGGAGGAAAGAGAGTGGAACCGTACTCGTCACCTTATGAGTTTCATCCTTAATTACGGCGGTATGGGCTCTAAAGACTATCATACTCCACAATCAATCATGCCGTTAGATATGGACGCGGAAAACACCAAACGTATGATAACAACCATGAAGCAAGCTATTCAATTATTCAAAGAATTTAGGTAAGTTTACAGCATGGCAAAATTGGTTTATGAGATAGTCGGTGTAAATAGCCTCGGGCAGGCTACAAAGCAGGCCAATGCCGATTTATATTCATTAGAACAATCCGCTGCGCGCACGAATGCCGCGATAGGTAAAGATATAACCTCTATTGCGCAACTTAAACGTGATATAGTTGAACTTAACAGGCAAAAGGTTAACATTATCGACGAGTCAAAACTTGCGCGTCAAAACAAACTTATACAGGAACTTGAGGCCGAATTAAAAAGGGCTGAAAACATAGGCAAGGTTGGTTTTGACAATGTTGGTGTTGCCATTAAAAAAACCGGTGATGAAGCAGAAAGAACACGGGAAAAGTTCAGGAAAATATATGAGCCAGGTGCATTTAAGGGGGTAACAACTGAGATACAAGGCGCCTCTAGCGAAGTAAAGGGCCTTGGAGGTGTATTTGGAGGACTGAGTGGAAGTATTCTAGGTTCTCTTGCACCACTCGCGCTTCTTACAGCAGGATTGGCGGCGGCAAAAGCTGTTTTCACTAATAATGTAAACCTTTCAGATGAGTTCGTTGACGTACAGCGTACTGCAAAATTGTCTGCTGAAGAGGTAGATGCGTTAGGCGATGCCCTTAAGCGAATAGACACACGTACGCCGCTTGCCGGTTTGCTTGATATAGCCTTCATTGGTGGTAGATTAGGAGTAGCTAAAAATGACATGGTGGGCTTTGTTACCACCGTAGATCAATTAGCAGTTGTTTTAAAGAAAGAGTTTCCGGGCGGAGCCGAAGCGGTTGCTAACTCTTTAGGTAAAATCATATCGGTTTATAAGATTACTCAACGCGAAGGTATAACGCTAGATCAGGCTTTAAAGAATACAGGTTCTGCATTTTTAGAGCTTGCACATAGTGGACAAGTAAACGTTCAATACCTTCAAGACTTTGCTCTTAGAACAGCGGGTATAGCTCAAATAGCTAAAATTTCCTTGCCCACAATGCTGGCTTACGGGGCTGTTTTATCCCAGGCTGGTATATCCGCACAAGTAGCTGGAACATCGTTAACTAGGTTAATATCAAATTTATCCACCAAAAGACAGGCATTTTTTGCAATTGCTCAATTAGGAGATTCGACCTTAACAATTGAGAAATTTACAAACCTGATAAATACCGATACAAAAGCAGCGTTAGAGAGCTTTTTTAAAGGATTAAAGGCCGGTAATCCAACTCAAACGGAGTTCTCAGATCGTTTAAAAACACTCTCACTTACTACAGGCGCTGCAAAAAATGCTGTAATAGCATTAGCAGAGAATCAGGACGTATTATTTCAAAAAACTGCGCTTGCTAATAAAGCAAATGCAGAAGGAACAAGTGTGTCTCATAATTTTGAGTTGGCAAACAATAGTCTTGCAGCTAGCATTGATAAAATTGGCAATTCCATTTCAAATGCTTTTACGAGTTCTTCTTTCGCCAGGTCAATTGCTAGTTTTTTAAACAGTATCACATCTACTAAAAGTGAGGCTGCTGAGTTGGCAGAAGTCTTACAAAGAAACAAGCATGCAAATGAACAATTAGAGGCTTCTCTAAAGCCATTAGTGAATCGGTATGACGAACTAAAGGGGAAAAGTAAACTAACTACTGCTGAACAAACGGAATTACGAGATATTACAGCGAAGATTGGTGTTTTATTACCCAACGTAACCACTAAATTTGATGAGTACGGAAACTCTCTTGATATTAACCGCAAAAAAATTAACGATTTAACAAAAGCGCAAAGAGAACTACTTTTAGCGCAAAACCGTGGAGTTGTTAAGAAAGCAAACGATTTATTTAATGTACAGGAACAGCCAAAGGCCATTATTCAAAACGCCCTTGCTGGTGCCTTTGGTGAAGATGATAAAGGAAGATTAAGAGATCAATTAATCCAAGTATTAGGCAGACAATACGAACTAGCTAAAACAATACGTGACGTTGGTGGAAAATTAACTAAATCACAACAAGGCGTAATTGATTATTTTGAAAAATTAGATAAAGCACGAAAGCCGACTAAAACAACACCTACTATTACGGGAGATGGCACAGAAACAATATTGCCAGATGATGGTGTAAGAACTATAGATGATATTAAAGCCGATATTAAGCGTGTTACTGACTTAAAAAAACCACTTGATGTTGCTTCTAAACAATACAAAGAATATTTATTACAACTTAAGGGGTTCAAGGCTGAACTAAAGGCGGCAATGGGCTCCGATCTGGGATCCGGTAGGGTTCAACAAACAATAGTTAAAGAAGTAAACCTTAGGCAGCAGTTAGATGATATAATAAACAAAGCTAAAACATCAGCTACTGAATCAGGATTAACGGGCTATGCTTTAGAAATTAAACAGATTGAGAACAGATACCTATCTCTTAATCGTGAAATTAATAAATTTATCACAAACGTTCAGGCTCAAGAAAGGCTTTATAAAAAAACAGGTGGTAAACAGGGTATATCAAATAGTGCGGGAAACGCGCTTATATCTGAAGCACAATCGACTAAGGCAGGCCTTGTTTCACCTTTTAACAAAGAGATTGGCGATGCGTCCATCAAAGAAGCCGAACGGGTCGCCAATGAGATACAGCGCATTAATAATGAGTTTGGCGTTAAATCGCAAGAGAGCAAAGGGCGTGAATTAGCTGTAATACAAGCTCGTTATGATGCAGAAGTTGTAAAAGCTAAAGGCAATGCTGAAATACTAACCGCTCTGGATGCTGGCCGATTAACGGCTATTGAAGCTATTAACGCTAAGTATGAAGCCATACAAGCCGATCTCCAAAGTAAGATATTAGGCATTCAAGAAACTACCATAGCTACACTCACCGGCCGCGAAGAAGAACAAACCACTAAAATACAGAAAGAGTGGGAAACTAGAAGGCGGGCATTAAATGGCTACTATGCCGATTTATTAAAGATAGCGAGTGCGAGTAACTTTAACGTAACCGGTGCGGGTGTAAACCTGAACGGTGTTGTTGCGGGTGCCATATCCGGACAGCAGGCTAAAGACAATGGCAATATCGATAGTGCAGGAATAAGGGCGGTAAACAACTACCTGAACAAAGATTTTAACAACGCGTTAAAGGGAGTTACACGGGGTTTTGTTAGTGATCTAACCAATGGCTTATTCAATGCCAGTTCTCAGGCTAATTACAGTTTTCAATCGGTGTTTTCTAACATTACCGAATCGTTTAATAAAACTATCCAAAATGGTGTATTTAACGTTATTCAATCTCAATTAGAAAAGAAGTTACAAGCTGGAATTGATGGTGGATTAGGTGGTCTAAGTACTAAATTGCAGGGAATTATTGGTGGCCTCGCAGTAGCAGGCGGATTAGTTTCGGGACTCACTCCAAAAACATCAGTAGCTGGACAAGGCTTGGGTGGTGCCTTGTCTGGTGCCGCAAGTGGTGCCGCATTAGGAAGTATTATACCAGGTTTGGGTACTGTTGCCGGTGGCGTTGTAGGTGGTGCTATTGGGTTAATAGGTGGTATATTGGGAGCTAATAAGGCTCAGAAAGAACTGCAAGCACAACAATTAGCAGAGCAGAAACAACAAACAGACCTATTAAGGCAATCAATAGCCTATACCGCTTCTGTAATAGGACGGATGACTAATCAAGGCGTAGTAGCTGGTGTAGAAGTTGGTGCATTTGGCGACCTTACTACACGTATTTCAGGGCAGGATATAGAAATTGTATTGAACAGAAGAACAAGAACAAGATAATGGGCGTTAAATATACCATACCATTTAAATCTGATGATAATGCGTCGTGGCGTGTTGACGTATCATTGGACACTTGGACTACAGAGCCCATAACAGTTCGTGGCGTAGGCAGGCAATGCGCAACATTGTCACGGGATCCCGACAGTATAGATGATCCCTACTCTGTTTTTATTAAATCGTTTTTAACGGTTAATCTATACAATCAGGGAGAAATAGATGTCAGGGAACTACAACGTGCAACAGATAAGCAATTTGTAGTTACACTATATAACGACGAAACTATAAAGTTCATTGGCTACTTAGATGCCGAGGGAATACAACAACAACTTAAAACCAATGCAACCGTTCAATTGGTTTCAAAGGATGGATTAGGCATGTTGGAGGACATATCTTATACACATAAAGATTTACCAGGGACAACAGCAACAACAAGTCGCTGCGTAATGAATTACATACGCCAAATATTGTTCGCCACTGAAAATTTGGGTTTGCCACTGCCAATTCGCTGGACTAATTACTTAGAATGCACCGCATTCCCCGGTGAAGATATAATGACGGGCGGTGTGCAATGGTCACCCAACGGGGAGGGTTATTATAATTCAATATCTGGCGAGAGCAAGTCATGCGCACATGTATTAGAGGGCTTGCTTAAATCTATGCAATGCAGGATAGTACAGGATAATGGCATGTGGATAATATCCCGCATAAACGATATATCAACTGGTTATGTTACCTACAAGCGTATTGCTGGCGATTTGGGTCGAATGCAGATATTGTCAGGTACTGAAAATATTACTCGCCAAATTGGCCGAAATGGTTATAGATTTGTCGATGAAACAGATGTAATTATTAATAAATCCGGTGCTAAAACAATTAAGGCCGAATACAAGGCCGATGTAAAGGAGAATATATTACCTAATGGTGACTTTGATAATGTAATTGCAAGTAGTAGCATATTGGGGACAGATTTCTTGTATTGGGGGACTATAGGCAATCAACCAATGAGAGCCGACATAATGCCACCGCTCGATGGCAGAAAAGGTAATTCTGCAAAATTAACCCCGATTGGCGGTTCGGCAGAGCAGCCGTTTTTTTACTACGGCTTACTAAATCCATTGCCGATTGATTCTAATACACTCGTACCACGCATAAGTTTTTCTTTTTTATTCTCACCAGTAATTTGGTATACAACCAGATTCGATTCGGATGGTAATCCTTATAATAATGGCATTGTAAACTTCGAGGCATCGCCATTTCATTTGCAGGTAATTTACAGAGTAGCAGGACAAATATATTATCTTAATGATTACGGTTATTGGACTACCGATGACACTGAAATAAACATCGTGATTGATGGTATTAAGTTAGGTGAAGTAGCAAGGGTAGCTTTTGATAAATTTCAGGGTATTATATTACCGGCTCCTCCAAATCAACCTCAGCCGGGTGATATAAATGATATACAAATTATTTTCAGGGCAATTGGCTTAGGTTCTGGATCTGTTGGAGATCAGATTTATATCATAGACAATGTATCTATAACCATAGAAGACAATAACGATATTTATGAAATAACTGAAACAACAAGCAAAAACACACTCAAGGAGACGGTTGAATTAAATATAAGCAGTTCGTTTAGCGGATATATGTCAAGCAACCTAATGACTGCTTATTATAATTCACCAAATGAATTTTACTTTAAAGATGGGCAATTCTACACCGGTTCACTAACTGCTATTACAGCTGCAGCCGTTCTTAGGTTCAGGCATTCTCCCTCGCTAATATATACGGGTTCTGTTTACGTTGGGAATAAAGACTATTCATACAACGAAATATATCTCATTGATAGCTTAGGACAATCACGCTTCATGCCAATGCAGTCATCTTACAATATCGAAACATGTAAAGTAACCCTTACGGCTATTGAATGTAGAAATGATAATGTTATATTTACAGAAAAGTTCTACGGCAGTAACGATAAAATATTAAGTAACTAATTATGCCACCACCATACGAAGTAATATTAGCCAGGGTTAAGCAAAAAATCGCCACAGAGAGCGAATGGCTATTGGTGGAAGATGATTTAGGCGTGCTGTTTGAAGGCGAACAGGCTTTTGTTGTTGACGACAATGGACTACCGGTTAACTTTAAAATAGGAGATGGTACAAAGAAGTTTAGTGAATTACCCTATTTCTTAGCTTATTACGATGGGATACAGTCTCAAAAAAGACTTATATTTCCACTACAATCAACAGACATTACTATTGCGAATACCTTTCGTAATAACTCCAGTTTGTATGACCTCATATTTAATAACACGTCCGGTGGAGAAATAGCCCTACGGATTGGAACTACTGTGGGTGGCAATGAGGTTGCCGAATTTGATGTGCCAATTGGTCTAAGCACTATTTCGCTTAAACAACTGTTTAACGAAAGCGTAACCTTGTACTTTAGCGGGTTAGCCGGTAACTCTTATTCCCTCACCGTTATCTATTACCAATATGACGAAAGTCCGGTTATACCAGCACCGGGACAGGGTAGTGGTAATTCGTTTTACAAAAAGGGTACTATGGGGATGTTTGTATCATTGTACGACGGGCACGAAAACGATGTTTGGGACTTCTTAACAGGATTGGGGAAGCCGGGTAGTGGCTATGATAATTGCGCGCTCATGGGTACAAACCAGTTGCCAAGCATGGCGAACATGTATCCAGTTGGTGCGTCCACAGGCGAAACTATAGGTGCCAGAAAGGGCAACACCGACAATACAGCCCCGATAGGTGTAACTAATCTACCTGCCTCTGGTGTAGGCTTGTTCAAACAACAAATAGGAACAGTAGGGGGAGATGTTCCGGCCGAAGGTGACAATATATCTCGGGCGCGCTTGATACCTGGTAGTGATCTAAACTACGAAATCGTAAGGTCAACATCGCCAACGGCTGCATTCGTTGGCAAGTCTGCTAATTTAGGGGATGGCACCGAATTGAATATTCAGCCCGATTCAAGAATAGTTTTATACTTTATAGCAATAGAATAATGGCAAATCATATAGAAGCGTTAGATATACTGGTTTCCAAATTAAAGGGTGTTGCTATTAAGGTTAGGAGCAAACTTGCAAGTTCTGTTTCGTGGAGTTTAGCCGACTTTGAAGATGATGAGTATATAACTAAAAGGGCAGCTTTAGAATTAACGTCCGGTGGCTCTGCATCCATTATCACCTACCAATCCGGTACCTCACAAGTTGCCATATTAGGCGATGACATACAGGTAATATTTACCGAACCATATCAGTCAGTTACGGGTGTCCAGGTGGTTAGTGGTGATATAACTTATGAGGGGTTAAGTAAGCAGTATCAAACGGGTGGCGGGGCTATCAATGGGTTCTTAATCATTGGAGGTGGTAGCATTCCAACACCTTTTAGGGTTGACTTTGTAGCCCAATAAAAAAGCGCACTACCGGGATGGTGAGTGCGCTCGCTCGCTAAGAATAGCGACAAACTTAACGAAAGTTCTTAAATGATTTTTCGCCGCCTTTATTATCCTGTTCAAACCATTTCAATACCGCCCTTTTTGCCTCGCAGCTATCACCAAACAATTTAGGTTGCGACTCAGGCCGAACACTTTCAGCAAGCATTCCTCCATAGTGGCCATCATTGCCATATAAATAACCTTTCCCATATTCACCCCAAACTTCAACCAGGTATTTAGAACCATCTGTTTTGATTTTAATACTGGGTGGCATTTTTGCTATGCAAAACGCAGAATAATCAGTGGGCTTGTATTGTAATTTTAATAAATTTTCGTCATTACTCTTAATGCTTTCTTTTAAGAATCCTGGCAATATGTACATTAAAAAAGAGCCCAAAACCATTCCTAATAAAATAAATGGGATGTGAGATTCTTGTTTTAAATCCTCTTTTACATTTTCGTTTGTAGTATTCATATTTCGCTATTTTTCCGGCACCATTGCCACCTCAAAACCCCGCATACCGGAGCATGCAGGGTGAGTCCGCAAGAGCTTAGCGGGAACTTACGGGAGGGTGTTAATGTCTATCGCGAGCCCAGCGGTAATTAAACCGAATACATCGAAGTGGTATTCAAACATCCACCAGTTAATTTCCGTTATTGGCACAAATGCTTTTGGTGATTCTCCATAATAAGCATCGTAAACATCACAAAAACACCCCTCATCTATTCTTAAATCGTGTCGGCTATAAAAAACGACCACTTCATCATTTATTAAAATCGGTTTTTTAATATCAGACAAAGGCCTAAGAATAGGTTTTAACAATAAATCAGCATCCTTTCTTATTTCGAAATCGACAACTGAAAAAGTGCCGCCAAGTTTAGACCGAACACGACCGGACATTATTGCGTTACCGTTAAGTCCTTTAGATAATTTGAACAATTCATATTGAGCATCTTTAATGCCAAATATTTTATTTTCCGTGCCTTGTAGTTTTAATCCGTAAGGTAGATACGGGGCTAAATGTTTAAGTTCTAATTTCATTTTTACTGCTAAGCTTTTAATTCGTTCACCATTATACAAAAGTGAGTATGGCAGGACTCGAACCTGCATGATAGCTTTTAATCTACGGGCAGCAGCCTAACTGACTTCCCCCTTACGGTTCCCATGTACCTACGTATCGCCGAGTCGTATCTATCTTAAGTCAAAGCGTCTACCAGTTCCGCCACATACTCAACAAAACAAATATACTTTGGGTTATGTATCTTTCCAACACTATAACTTTTTATCATAGGTTGGTGAGTTTGGTTATAATAAAAAAAGGCCATCCGAAGCCAGCCTTACGCCTCAACTAAGGTTATCTCACTAACTTAGTGAGGGATATTTTTAAAAAACTCTACTATTGTATCTACTTGCCATCCATTACCCAGGGCGTGATAACGTGCAGAATCGCTACCAAAAGTATAATCATCTTTTATACCCTGCAATCTTTCATATTCATTTGGTGTAAAGTACCTTGGGCCCGCACTTGTCATTACTGATTGAACGCGTCCACCACCCTGTGATGTATCGATTGCCTCCGTTTTGCCATTGGAATCAAATACCTGATTATTACGCCTAAAGCTTTTATTGTGAAATAATATTTTAATTAACTTATCCTGATTTGTGCCAGATGGTACTAATTTGTTAATTACTATCTTAGATAGGTAATATTTTACTTTTACCTTGTCTTGTATAATATCACGAATCAATACACCTTTATCTTCAGGCATGACAAAACCGGGAATATTAGTCCAGTATAATCTTTGCCTATTTTGCGCGCTAACTAAAGCAGAATTAACAAAAACGGGTTCCACTCCTAAATATTTGCTAATAACATCTTTGCTTTCCTTTGCCATCCTGACATTCTCTAAAAAGAAATACTTTGGTTGTAATTCTTCACGTAACCTAACAAACTCGAAAAACAGTTTACTACGTGGGTCATTGAAATTCAACTGCTTACCGGCAAAAGAAAAACCCTGGCATGGACTACCTCCTATCAATAGATCAATAGGAGACATAAAATGCTCTTTTCGTATCTTTGTTACGTCCCCGAACTGAATTGTTTTCGGCCAATTACGTTGCGTTACCTTAACAGCACGTTGATCAATTTCGGAAGCATAGTATTTATTAATCGGGATTCCTGCTCTATGCAGTGCAACTTGACCGCAGCTTATCCCGTCAAAGAGTGATAGTACGTTATACATTGTGAGATTTTATTTCCAAATATACCCACTCTCCACCCACCCCGCAAATCACAAATAGTTATACCTGACACACTTTTGGTTATAATGCCATTAAATACTATATTTGAACATGATTCGTAAGTTACTCTTATTCTTACTACTCCCGTTCGCTACGTATGCACAGCAAACAGGATCCCCTGCAACAGGTGGCTACGTAGTCAAACCGCAGAATACGGCATATATAAAAGGAATGGGTATTGAGGCGCAAATGCGTGTATATTTTGGCAGTAATCAGTACTTTGACATACCTACACTAAAGCAAACGCAATTCAAAGTTGATAGCTCTGGTGCTTTAAAGTTTCCGATACAGAGACCGATTACAGATATGAATACTATTAGCCAAAACAGTGGTTATAATATATTTTACTCAAACATGAATCCAGCAAACGGATTTAGTAATTCATATTATCAGGGTATACAATTTTCGGCCGATCAAAACCCGTTGTTTAGGAATCAATTATTTTTCGATACAAATGGTGGTTTATATACTAGGTCTATGTTCAACGGAAACTGGCTTCCCTATAAGCAAATAATTAACCGTGATGATTTAACAAACTACCAATTAATACCAGATGGATTACAAAGCGTTAGTAGTATAACACAATCAGGCAATATAGTTACTGTAAATAATGCCGTATGGAGAATAAACCAAGTTAATTACACAGCGCCGGGGGCTGTTAATTTAACTATTGCCGCCGCAACTACAGGATTTAAACGAGTTGATTTGATAGTAGGTAATACAAGTAATCAGTTAACTGTGGTGCAAGGTGTTGAAAACGCTACTACAGCGGTAGAGCCAAACCTGCCAGCTAATACAGCGCGTATAGCACCTGTGTATGTAAACGGCACAACAGTTTCGCCACCGCAACCAGACCTAAACGAGTACGCAAAGAAAAGCGAGGTTGTTCCAAGACAAACACAAGTAACGGACTTGAATAACGTAACCAATGCAAATAGTAATTTCGGGTTCTTTTACTCCAGCGGTACAGCCGCAAATACGCCGTTTGGAACTTCCTTTAATCAGGGTATACAAGTTTCGGCCGACCAGAACCCGCAATTTCTTAATCAGTTAAGTTTTGATGTTACCGGGGGTTTATTTACTAGGACAAAATTAAACGGTGTTTGGGGTACATGGAATAGACTAGGAACGGGCACGGTTAGTTCGGTGGCAAGTGCAAATACCGATATATCTGTGACAAACCCGACCAGTACCCCTGTAATATCTTTAGATAATGTGAATGGTATAACCAAATCTTTTTACGATCCCACAAGCAGTATTCAAGGACAATTAAATAATCGGGTGACGTTAAACACCACGCAAACAATACCGGGCTATAAGGTATTGGGAAGGGTGGATGTGCGTGGTTCTGATACAACCCTTGCAACGGGTGTGACTGGATACGCGTCAACTGTAGTTACCAGGCGTTCGATATTCAACAGCAATAACAACGAAACAGTGTTAATGTCTTTCAGGCCACTATCTACTACCAATACAGACCCCGGCACAAGTTTGCCGTACACTGGAAATAATGCTAAGGCGTTTGATTGGACAGGTGATATATCAGGGCCTGTATCTGGAACGGCTACTATTGGTGGTACAAGGCCTATAAATTCATTGACGGCAAACGCTGTTACGAGTAACGGGAACCTAACAGGGCTTACCCTGAACAGCTTGAATAACTTACCGATTGGTTTTGGCGCAGGTAGCCAGTTTGGATTTATGGATGTTTCATCGAATGGAACGCAACGGAATAGGTTTGTGTGGGGTAACGCAACTGCATTAGCAGAGGCTAAAATGGCGGTTAATAATTCTAACTTATATGCTACAGGTGGACAGGTTAGCGGAATTAGGAATGAGGGGAATCTAAACGCCTCTGTTGATAATGATTTGTTAGTTGGATTCAGATCTTCAGCTACGTACGGACTTGGGACTACCGCTATTTCAACTTTTACAACTTCTTTTTCAGGTACAGGCACGCCAGCAGCAAATAGCCAATACACATTTACAGGCGGTTCGGGGTCGGGGGCTATATTTTCAGTTTCTTTCGCTAACAACGCTACATCTGCAACAATCACAAGGGTTAGTGGCGGAACAGGTTATACAGTTGGAAATGTTTTAACACGTACAATAAATGGGCTTACTATAAATATAACTGTTACAGCGGTAGGATTAACAGGTGTAAAAGCATATTCTTTTTATGCTGAGAACGCACCTTTATATATTAGTAATAGCGCAATCAACACAGCAACAAGCTCAGCAACTGTTTTAATGCGCGAAACGGATGGGACGGTGACACAAACGGCAAGCAATGCACGTATTCCCTTAGATGTTACTGCCAATGCAACAATGGCTTTAAACCGGGATTACTTAAATAAAACAGCAACCCAATATACACTAACATTGCCACCTTGTAACGATTGGAATGTAGATGGTAGCAAGATTATAACCGTTTTGGCTACTGGAACAGGTGGAGTACGTATTTCTGTACCATCGGGTTATTCATTACAGGCAGGCACCATATTTGCCACAACAACAGGTAGCGGCGGAGCAACACTTACACAAGGTCAAAAGGTACAATTAGTGCCGGTTGGCGTTAATGCATATTCACTGCAAGCATTTAACGGAACAGTAACGGTTAATTAGTATGAAGAAAGTAATTTATATAGCAGGGTTGATTTGCATAATCGCTACAACACACGCGTTGCGGCTGAACGCAACGGCACAAGCACAGTCTCAAAAGATAACTTCACCTATGGGTGGCATTATCTCTATATCTCCAGGTACAGCTATAACTCAGGCAAGTCCCGCTACGGTGTTTTATAGTGAAGTCATACCAGCAAATACCTTAATGCCTAATAGATGGTTTACTCTTAAGCAATCTTTTAAACTAACTACGCCTGCATTAGTGGGCATTCCAGGTATTTCTATTACGGTACAGTTCGGGAGCCAGACCTTTAATATAATGAGTTCCGCACCGCTTATAGGGGGAGCAAATGGCGGACTGTTTAAAATAGAATTTAACCTTATATCAGTGACTAACAGTAGTCAAATGTTGGAAGCTATAGTGACACAACCGAATGGCTCGCTTATTACACTTGGATCAGGCTACACACCGGTTGGCAGTTTTACAGTAAACAATGCCATAGATAATAACTTCATAGTGACCATATCATTTACTGGTGTAAGCTTAGGAACATCGCAATTAATCAATTACTGGAATTTAAGAGATCCTTATTAGTATGCCATTTACAGAACCACAAACATTAACTATTAATGTTACACTTGCTGATATTCAGGCAAGTACAGCAACCGCGCTTAATTTAGCCGCTAACGTTTATGTAAACTCATTAGCACAATGCCTAAAGCGTCTAGCATTAGCTAAGCAATTACCGGGGATGGAACAAGACACCGAACAACAAAGTTGCGTGTTTTATGCAGAAACGGGTGTTCGCTTGCAAAACGGTAAATTAGTTTCTATCCTCGATGTATCCGTGTGTACTGCGGTATATGCCGGTGATGAACAAACTGCTATTTTGATTGCTTTGGAAAATATATCAGGGATTAAACCGACCGCTGGTTATACTGTTAATTTGGTAAAGGCGTGATAATAAATTATATTTGGGACATGGAAGAAATGTTAGAATTAGAGATTCCGGTTATGGATATGCCGAATGAAAACCAACCTGGAGAAACAAAAAAACAAAAGTGTGAACGATTGCATCATGGCGAAGTTGGCACCTGTGACGAGGATGGCAATTTCACACCTGCGGTATAATGAATAAATTAGCAATAGTCGGATTTTCTATAATCGTTGCCAGGTTAATTTATTCAGAATTAATAACAGGCATTTATGAAGACAGTGGATTGGCCGCTTTGCGTATTCAGTACACTTTAAATTCGTTTGATTATGTTCTTTGGGCTATTGTGTTTTGCATTTGTTTAAATCATGTTTCTGTGTGTTATATACCATTAATGAAGTGTAGTATAGCATTCTTCTTATCCATGTCAATACTCTCGCTGTACGTATGGCTTCCTGCTACAATCAGGACTCAAATTAAGGATGTTAGTAATCCGTTCTATGCGGTTTGGTGGGCTTTATCTATAGCTATGGCAGTTTATTACTTTTTTTGCAGGAAAGGAAGGTTAATAGCATGAATATTGTAGCAACAGTTCCCAAAGGGGGATATATGATTGCATTGATTTTTTGCTTTATCATTTCGTGCGGAACGATTAAAGAAGGTGTAAAGCCAACACATAACAGTATGTTTACGGGCGCATTGCCCTCTATACCCTTCCATCAATATAAAGCTGATACCCCTAAAATCAAACAACCGTCCTTTGATACAAAGCAAATTCAATCAGTATTAAACCGACTGCCTATAGCTATGGATAGGTTGGATAAAGTTTCCGATCGGGTAGATGGTGTTTCTTTACAACTTGATTATTTCATTAAATCACAGGCTATTAAAGATAGTCAATTTAATATTATGTTTAATGTGGCTAACTCCAGACGCAAGCAAATAGCTAACATGAAAGCTGATAGTGTTCAGAAAGAGGGGCAGATTTTAGCTGCAATCAAAAGAATGTCCGATGCAGCGGAAAACGACCGTAAATACAAATCCAAAATAGCTATTGAAGAAAGAGTAGACACCAATATTGTTTTATTTACATGTATAGCCACTTTAGTAATAGGATTTCTATCTAATCTGGATAAGTTAATACTTTTTTGGAACAGGATATTTAAGAAAAAATCTTATGCATAAATGGTACAACGCAAAGAGAAAACAACATGGGATCAACGGGTGCAAAAACGCTTGTCGGTATGGGCTGTTTGCTGTATCGTTATATTCTACGTTCTAAAAAGACCTGATGTACATACAGGATTGGGCGATTGGCTTTGGGGCTATTTTAATCGGGGTGTAATTGTATCTGGCATAATATCTTTTTTAATATCAGGATCTATTGGACTAAATGAGTTATCAAAGCGGTTTAACTGGAAAGGTGCCGGTATAAAATTCATACAAGCATTATCTGAGGTAAAAGATAAAGAGAACGATTCAGATAATCCCAATAATTAACTATATTCGCACATGGCATTACCCATAGTAAAAGTTTACGCACAGGATGGCAGTATCATTATTGATATGGGTAACGGTGTTGCTATTACTGCTGCACCTGTAAACCTTGTAGCGAAATACATCCGTCGATTACCCTCTACCATTTACGATGATCGGGTTTCGTTGTTCGTAGTAGGACAACAGTATGTGGGATTTCAAGACAAATTACCCGATACAATACGGGATCAGAATGGCGACAAGTTGGTGACGAGTCGTGCGCAAACTATAGATGATGTTGAAGATTATTTTACCTCATTAGGGATCGGGCAATCATCGGGGGGTAGTGTTGATTTGTCGGACTACTATACTAAAGAGCAAGTACAGGCGGGGTTTGTAAGCCTATCTCAATTCAATACATACGTAGCATCGCAACAGACAATTAACGACCAGATATTTGCAGCTATTGGTGTTACGCAACTTGATTCACCAACACTTATAGCAGGAACACCGACAGAAAACAGTGTCCCCCTTGTTATCGGTAGTGTAGCTAATGCAACATCTTATGTGCTTAGCCGGGATGGGGAGGTTATTTATACAGGTGTATCGGGTATGTATAACGCAACCGGCTTAGCCCCCGATACAGAATATACCTTTTCGGCGGTGTCTAAGGGCACAGGCTTTATTGATAGCGCACCGACATTTGTAACTATTACTACAGCGGGTGGTATTACGCCGCCTCAAAATACACTCCCATATACATTACCGTTTATATTATCATAATGGCAACAAAAATTACATACGCTGATAAGGTTACAGGCGACTCGGTTTCGGCCAGTGATATGAACTCTATTAAAGTAGCGGCTAATGGTGCTATTGACGATGCAGCCACCGCTATAAATTCAGCAGGTACAGCGCAATCTTCGGCAACAGCGGCACAACAAGATATTGATACCCACGAAGCGAGAGTAGATAACCCGCATGCGGTTACAAAGGCGCAGGTTGGATTAAGCAACGTTAATAATACTGCCGACGCTAATAAGCCGATTAGTGATGCTACTCAAACAGCATTGGACGCTAAGGTTCCCACATCAAGAACCGTAAACGCTAAACCGCTATCAGGCAATATAACGCTTAACCAAGACGATATTGCAGCCGGTACAACCTATACTCAATATTCCAAAACAGAGCAAACTAACTTAGCAGGGGTTGTTACTGACTTTGTATCGCTCCCTTTTGCATCTACCATTAATTGGGATATGCAAAATCAAAAATCGCCCTTAGCTAAATCCACGATAACGGCAAGCTTCAGCCTGGTTATAAGTAATTTTAGATCAGGTGGGAAGGCTGAATATAAAATTACTGTAAATACAGGTTCACAAGTTACAATTGCATTAACTGGAACTGGACTTACTTTCAGTATGGCAAATACATCATTAACGTCTTATGCTTTGCCGATAGGAACGGGTAAAACATATTTCATTAAACTTACTAATGATGGTGGATTGGTAAATGTTGTGATAGAAGATTATAGTGTTCCATTGAATGCTATAAACTTTACTAAAGCCAGCAGGACAACAGCACTATCAACGGCCACGGGGGTATATGTTCCAATTCCACTTGAAACACCCGATTACAACCCGATAAACAACTGGTCTGCTGCGAATCCAACTCGTTTTTTGATTCCAGGGACTGGACGTAAATTGATTACGATTACTGTTTATGCAAAGCATTTAGCAAATGCTACAGCATCTACAAGAAGGGTGGGTGCATCGGTAAATGGTGTTCAAATACCAGAAATAGATAGTATCCCAGCAGTAGTTTCTGGGGGTGCAGATTCGTTTAAGACATCAACATTTCAAGCTATCATAAATACCACCGGCACCGATTATGTTGAAGGTCTGGCTTTTCAAAATACTGGAGCTTCATTAAACTTGTTAGCCGCTTCTGTCTCGGTTAAAATAGAGGATTTGGCATGAGTTACAGACCTAACATATCCAATATAAACAACTTCCCTATTATTGTTTTCATTGGGGATAGTACAGCGCATGGTAATGGTTTAATTAATAGCTATTCGGATGGGATTGATCCTAAATATATGGTTCCATCATTGAAGTTATTTAATTATTACAAACCTGATCGAACAAGTACTAATAATGGGAATTGGGAACTTTACGACCCGACTATAGCCAACGGGAAGTGGAATAGCACTTCTGGATATGCAAGGCCAACGTCATTCCCTTATGAAATGGGGCCCGATGCTGGATTTATGTATCGGATGCAAGAGTTAGGAAACCAGCCATTTTTAGTGATTAAATGGGCTTTGGGCGGCACACGATTAATAGGCGACTGGTTAAAATCTAATAATTACATGTACCAGGGGCTTATCGACTACAGCTACAAAATAGCTATGCAAAAATTACAGCCTTTAGGTGTTAGGAACCCGGTAGTTAAAATAGTAGATGTATGCTTAGTTACTAACGATGTATCTTCGACCGATTGGAACGCGGCAACGTTCTCTGCCGGAATACAACAAATTAATTCTGATCTTAGAAAGGATTTTAATAATCCTTTGTTAAACATGTTCTGGACACAAGTTAGGACAGATTTATCAACAACAACAGCCTTTCCTACTCCCCCAACACCGGCAAAAATAGCTGAGGCACAGGCTTGCATAAACAACTGTCAAGACATTAGTAATCCTGCTTATATTAAAAACTTTACCGTATTTAATGGATTTCAGAATCTACCTTTACAATCTGATATTGTACATTACACAAGTCAAAGCTACATTGATATAGGAATAACCAAAGCTAACACATTTTATCCTTTGTTATAATTCTCACCAAATAGCCCTCCTTTCACTTTTTGTTATATCGTGTGGGAGTTGTATATTTGTAAATCCTGCTTGAAGTCAAATAGTATTAGAATCCGTAAATTAAGCCGTGACTATTACAGCTATACCAGTAGCGTTATTTGATGGAGAGGTATTATACAGAAGTGCCACAGGAAGAAACGGTGGTGATATTCTACTCTGGTAGGTAGACAGGAATAAGAGCGATTGGCTTAATAGCTGGTCGCTTTTTTGTTTTGTGATTATGGAGTTGTATATTTGGGTATGTTAACACAGGCACAAATCGAGGCAAAGTACGGCAAGGCTAATCCAACTGGCAGGGGCTACCTGGTAACATTAATATTGCCATTCCCCATGCGCCTATCATGGGAACGTCAAACCAAAATCAAATCATTTCAATGTCATAGGTTAATTAAGGATAGGCTATTAATGGTTTATACCGATTTATTACTACACTATGGCTATGATAAACTTGTTGAACTTGGTATAGATATTTATGGTGGTTGTTTCAATTACCGGCTCATGCGTGGAAGCAACAAGACATTGTCTCATCATTCATGGGGTATTGCAGTAGACCATGATCCCGATCGTAACCTACTACATGAAACAGCCCGCACGGCTCGCTTTGCACGACCTGAATATAAGCCAATGATTGATATTTTTTACAAGCATGGTTTTAAAGGATTAGGCCCTGAAGAAAATAGAGATTGGATGCACTTCGAGATTGGCTCATGATTACCCTCGCTCCTGGCACTAAACTAAGGGCAAGATATAGCCTGCCTGAATTTAATATAGTTGGTAATATGCTATATCAAGTTGGTTATCATGGTGACAGAGTTGGTATACGTGTACTTAATACTGTTTTATACCTTGACAACCTTATGGAAGATGAATTAAAGGTATTTGGATTATAGATTATGGAACAACAAACCAAATTCGGAATAGGACAAATCGGTAACGAAACACCTCAGTTTGCTAAAAACGCTTTTCGAATCTATTTCTTTGCCAGTAAAGCTTTAATTGGCTGGTTTGCTTATACTAAACTGTTCCCGCCTGAATGGATATATGAAGCAATGGGTATAGTTACTTTGTTATTAGATCCAATTGTTTACGGGTTGTCTAAAATGGTTGGTGTAGTGCCTGAGAAAGATGAGAAATAAATAGCGCGACTTATTCGGATTGTCCGGGCGCGCATGTGTGGGGTGGTTACCTTCTCATGTTTGCCAATACAAATATAAATCCCTCATCTATGCATCCCAAATATGTATCAGTCGGTGTGGCTACAACCTGCGCATGATATTTTAATTCATCATCATCATTCCCGATAAACGTAACAGTTCTTTGTCTATCAGTTTCGCTTAGTTTTTGTAATCTGTCAATCAATTCCTGTACTTTCATCTTCCTAATACTAAATAATCTAATGTTAAAAACAATATTACCAGCCCACCCAATAAGTAGGTGAGCCAGTGTTTGCGGAGGTGGTTAATCATACCTTAACCTTATTTTTCACATACGTATCATAAACGTACTTCAATAACCCTAAAGCGATAGCCTCCCAGTTAATATCGCTTACTATAAAAGCCAATGCGTTACTTAATCCGCTGAAGAAGCCAACTCGACCGGCCTTGCTGGTTAATGCGCTCATATCAGCCCATATCAGGCCAAATGCCTCTTGTAAGTTATCTACCTGATGTCCGACACCCTCAAAGTACTCTTTTAGCCAAGCAAAGATAGTAGCTTCATTTACTCCGGTCTTTTGCTTAGCTATTTCTAAGGCTTCAGGGAATGGTTTTCCCGCGGTTAGCTTAATTACTTCTACCAGCTTTGATATTTGTATTAGCTTCATTTGTTGATCTTGTGGCAACTTATTAAAGCTATCCCGTACAGCGTTTCTTAATGCAGGCAGGATAAATAGTATTACTTTGCCTAAAATGGTATTCCAAAAGTTTGTCATATTGTTTATTGTTTAATCGTTATTAAGTAAAATTAAATGGTTTTCTGAATGAGGGCTATTCAGGTTATGAATCTCTACCAATTTTCTTATAAGATTTGGTAAGTCATAAATTAAAACCTCTTTGTACTCCATGTCTTTAATGAAGCAAACTCCAGCATCATCGACTAAAAGTTCTTGAGTTGATGATATACTAATTCTCTGTGTTATCATAATATAGTTTAATTATAAAGGTAGTGAATAATTCTAAAACGGGGCCTTGTTATCCCATACATGCCAAACAAGGCTATTGCTCATTACAACCGTATCGATATATTCCCAATACTCAAATAATTGGTTAGGTTCATCTATTGGATTACCGGTGCCAATGATATGAATTTGTGCGCCAGATATTGGGTTTTCATTATCCACCAAAGCCCACAATATAATTTCGCCATGTTGTTCTTTAGCTGATAATAGTTTGTAGTCGTCAGGCATTCTTATAAATTGCCGGTCTTTTATTTCCAGTGGGTATTTTAGGATTCGTTTCATGTGTTTTTAATTGTTAAATGTTAGTTCGGTGCCGGTTAATGATTCAAAGTAGAATGTTATTCGTTTAGGTTTACACTCAATTAAACCAAACCTTTCGGCTAATTTGAATGTAGGCTTATATTTTCTCAATCGCTCTACCTGAGCCTCCAATTCAGACCTGAAACTTTCCAAATCATAAGCTGATTTAAACTTATTACAACCCCTGCATGATGGCATTAGGTTATCAAAGTGGTTTAAATGGCTTAATGTTAAGTGAGATAAATGTGGTGGTATTTTGTGTTGATTACGTATGTGCCATTCAAAATTACGCTGTGATATACAGTGATCAACCTGCATATCTTTTATTGCTAAGTCATTGCCACAATATGCGCATTTACCACCATACTTTTGATGGACTATTGCTCGGTTAATTTTCATTTTAAATTCAAATAAACAGCACCGCCAACATAGCAGAACCAGGTGAGGAGGAATAGGGTGGTGTGGAGGGTGTGCTTCATAATGTAGTACCAATCTGTCTTTTAGCTGAGTTTAGCATATGTATATACCTAAGAGGGTCAGCATCAACCAGACTTTTGCATCTTGAAAGCTTTATTTTACTTTGTGATTTGCCATTAACCTTAACTCGTGACTTTCTATCAATTGAACTGACTATGTTTGAAAAGGTAGGTCTCATGTCATAAGTGAATATCTGAATAAACAATTGGAATTGCCTAATTCCCTTTTTAATATCCCAAATTCTAAGACCGAAATATTCTGCATGTTCGTCCTTGCAATTTATATATCTATTAATAAATATTTCTCTGTTTTTAAGATATGTTTCTAACTTCATTCTCTTTTTACTTTTCTTGGTTTATAGGTGGGGATGGTATTTCAAAGGCTCCAATAGCTTCAGCAAAAGGCCAATTTCGACCATAGAATAATATTTGACCGTTATCGAATAGTATTAGTGTCCTATCTTGATCTATGCTGTTTAAGTATGCAGGATTCGCCTTTATATCAACCCACACAGGCACCAACGCCCTCAACCTGTCTACTTCGGCTTGCAGGGTGGTGATGGTGGATTTCTGCTCTGCTCTCTGCTGCTTCTGCCACTCGCAGTAGCCTTGAAGCACTTCATATGCATGTTTCAGCACATCGTAGTTGGTTTCCTCCGCTGCCTGTTCTGTTGTTTTTGAGTTCATTTTTGGTTAGGGGTTAATCGTGATTGTGTGGCGTTTGGTTTAAAGCGTGTATTATTTCATCGTATAGTAACCATTCGCTACAGTCATCACCGGATGCGGTTGACATTTTCCAAAGGCCACAAACATTGCGCGAGTTGTCAATCATCCATTCTATTCCGTTCTCCTCGAGAACTTTTATTTTTTCTATTTTAGTTGCCATAATTTTCTCTTTATTAAAATCCCGCTTCATGAGGGGTGGGGGTTAAAAAACCGACTCTATTTTATCAATAATAACTTGAGCATCATCTCGGTATCGGTCATTAAGTATGCCATACTCAATAAGTGTACTATAGCCATTGGATGCATATTTTAACATGTTTTCCAATTTAGATACCCGCTCTTTCAAGTCCGCTATTTCTTTGGCGGTGTTTTGGGCTTGCCATTGTGCGCCAGATATGAAATCCCTAACAGTTGTTGGGTTGGTGTCAACCTTTCGTCCCCATTTACTTTCTGCATACTTCAAAGCTGCTTCCTCTATCCTTTCCTTACCCTCACTTAACAGGGTGGTAGGGGTGGTGGATGCTGTTTCAAGTTCAAAATCTTCTACAAATTTCTCGAAAGTGTAGCCGTTTTCACTATCGAGGTAATCTTTAATTGCTTCCTTGTATCGATACAACTCGGCAGATGAATTAAGCCAACAGTTTTTTATAAGTTCTTTATGCTGGTTGGTTCTAATTAACTGACTTTTTAACTGCTCAACACTTTCTGTAATTGGCTTGCCAACAACGGACGTTTCAATACTTTTATTACCGGTGGTAATGATTGATAAACCCCTGAACCTGTTAAGCAAAATAGCAACCTTATAAAATGGTATCTCACCGTGCTTATCTTTCCAGTCGTGCGCTATTAAAAATTTCTCTGCTTCCGCTGTATTATTGAACCATTCTCTGGTTTGTTCGGGTTTTTCCTTACCCTCTAATGGGCTGGCAGGGGGTGTAACTTGTCTGTACATAATTTTACGATAAGATGGGTTGTGTTTATTGTAATCCTGCTCGGTGGTTGGTTCCCATTTTACGGGGTCAGTAGCCACGTTATAGCCGGTGTTTTTATAGTACACCTTTACGAACTTTGATTGATGGGCTTCCGTCAGTTTATAATACTCGTCAAGTGTTAAATCCTTACTACCGTCAAGACCGTATATATCTGTAATGGAGGTGTTGAAATCTTGAACTGTGTATTCTTCCTTCAAGGCAGCGGGTGTAACTTCAGCAACTGGTATAGTCTTAACCACAACTGAATCTGATTGCTTAATCAACCAATGGTTTCTGTACTCCTTATAGTCCGTAGCGGTGTACTCGGTAATAAAAAACCCAAAATCTTCAAGCCTTTCAATGTCTTTTACGGGAAACCATAACAATAGTTCGTCAATGGTTTTAGTAGCTGATAAATATCCTACTACATTTTCATCAAATGGCATTTGTAGTTCTTTGTTGGCGCAAAAATTTAGTTGGCCATGTATCAGGCCAGTAAACTCTCCGGTTGATTTATACCATAAACCCTGGCCTGTGATGTCGTGTGCTACTCGGTAAAATGTAGCAGGGGGTGTAACTTGTTTATCTTGCATAATAGTTGTTCATTATAAGATTAGCTAATTTAACGGCTTGATGCTCTGACAGGTTTAATACAAAGCCATATTGGACTATGGTAGTAGTGTTATCCTCATAGTCAAAGTTTACTTTAACCGGATCTCGCTCACTATCGGTTATTATAATTTCTTCCGACATGGTATCAGTAGTACTGAGGGCAGGGGGTGTAGCTTGTGTTTCGGCAATGGCGATCATCTGGCGGGTTTCAATTCCGGTCTTATACTTTGCCTTATTATGGGTATCTAAATAATCTTGAATACTATCAAAAGATTCAAGATACTCCATTTCTTCATCTTGCCATTCCTGTTCATGAATGCGCCATTGTGCTTTAAAAACCAATTCGCTCGACTCATGGGTGCCGTTGGGTATTCCAAGGGTGGGATAGGTGTGTTGTTTGGCGAACTTGTCGAAGTCGTTATGTTCCCAATCATTTAAGCCAAAGAATGTACCATTTTCGGCACGTCCGTCAAGTTGGTGCGGATTTTTCGGCCTCGCCTCGCCGTTTATAACTTCCCATTGGCTGGGATGGATGCTGGCAGGGATTTCTTTATTTATATTCTTCATCGAAATAATTGTTTAAATGTTCATCACACGGTTTACAAACTAAATACCCGTGTCCATTGTAATCGGTTATGGCTTCACGACGTTTACACTCATGGCATATAACCTCATGGTTCATCATAGAACAATACCACTCTGCTTTTTCTTTGTTCACGGTTTCGGACTTCATCCAATCGCCAACGAATTGCCATGCTAACATATCGTTGTTCCATATACCGAAATATAATTCGCCCTTTGGTCGGACTTCGAATTTGACTGGCGTTTCATCTTTCTTCATAACAAAACTATTTTGCGTGTATTCTTTGGTGATGGGGATCATAATTTACTTTTGGCTATTTGATGATGAACTACAATTAATAATACTGAGATTATAATCGAGTCTATTATTAAAATTAATCCGCCTATTCCAAAAAACCTGTTCAGTATTAGGATAACAAATATGGCGGTAAGATTTCGTATGCTGGCACTCATCTCCCCTATCCCTCCTTTATATCATTTTTCAATTCGGACAGGATGGCGGCGGGGTCAAGTGTGGCAATGCTCATCTGGGCATGCCCTGAGGTTTTGGTTAAGCACTTCTTCAAAGCCAATTCAATACCGGCTATGGTTTGGGCGTCTTTTACAATGTTGGCCCATTCGTCCATGCAAGCTATAACATCGTTACCCGTTATCATTACAGACTCAGGACTACTTGTATCAAAAAGTAAGCACGAAGGGATGTGCTTGTCCATTATTTCCTCTTTTGTGGCCATAATTACTTTGCTAAAAGTTTACTAACCTTGCCGCCCTCGATAAGTTCTGATAGTGGCTTATTTAATGCCTGAACTAAATAATTAATAAAGTTCAGTTCGGTTAACCTTTCGCCATCGCTATCAAGATACTTATTCATTGTAGCCTGTTTAACATTTAAGATCACGCATCCTTGCACAAATATGCCAGGGTTACTTTTAATTGTTTTTTTTGTTTCGTTGCTTAATAGTATCATGTATTTCTTTTTAATTGACACCTCAAAGTAACGGATAATAAATATTATATGCAAATAAAAATGTAAATAATTATTATCACATATAAAATCAGATAGTGAAAATAAAAATAAAAATAAATTTGCGCGTCCCATTTCTTATACCGTTATTTGTTCCAACAAAAAGAAAAGAAAATATGAAAACAATATTAATCAACACAGCCGCTTACTCATTAAGCGCACTTGCAGGAGTAGGTTTTATTTTAGCAATTATTAACTCTTTATAGATATGAAAAGCGATAACTTACAAATCCACCGCATTACAAAATCAGGCAACAAGTTCGAAGTAGACTTTACAGTATTTGATGGCGAGTCACAATCAGATTGCACCATGCCGGTTACTCTTAAAACCTTAGTAGCGCATGCACAAGACAACGCTATGAATGTTTGGAACGATGGGGAGGCGCAAATTACTGACGACCTGCTTACTTACGTAGGCGACAACTACGAGTTGGTTATTGAGGATTTATTATTGAGTACTGTAGTAGCGTAATAACATGAAAAACAAACAAAAAATCCGATTAACAAAAGATAACGAAACCGAACCTGATTACGGAGTTACTTTAAAATGTATTTATTGCGACATGTACCATGCGGTAAGTGGGCAATGGGCCGATTTTAATGAGGTAGATAATACGAACTTCGTATGTCATGATTGCCAATACTTATGCGATTAACTAACCCCCTTAACTGATTGAAATATGAAAACGGAATACAAGAACTTAACAACAGCAGTATTTTTATCTGCTTTATTAATTTATCTATTAGGGTCTTTTGCATCTGCTGACTTTAATATTCAGCACTGGAGTGAATTAGCAAGATGGGTTATAGCATGTATTATGCTATGTGTTATAGTTATTATAATTGGTGCAACAATCAATCCTTAAAGAACATGCCCCGAACCCAACAACTAAACACCATGTATGACAGGGCATTCGAATTAGGATGCTTACTGGATGGCGCAATCGGTTTTAAATACCTCGGCATCGCAGCCCGAATAAGCTGCTGGTTAATTGAAAATTCACATAGATAAATAGAATATGAAAACACAAATTAAAAAACTATCAAACACACCAAAGGCGTATCAATATACAGCCGAAGATGTATGCAAAATTATGAACTTATTTATCGAAGCTAATTATGGCGAAAAGGCGGGTAAATTTGAAAGTAGTTTTATAAATATTTCAAGCGATGGCAATTTAGAGGTTAGTGGATTTGCTAATCCTAAATTAAGCAGAGGTGTATTTGCGTTGCTATTTACACTTGACACAGAATGTGATGATAATATCATTTACACAAATCTTAGCAGGAATTTAAAAATTATCCTCCATGATAAAAAAACATGGAATGACGCTTATATAGAAGTTTACAAAGCTTTATACGCTTAACCATGAACAACCAAACACAACAATACATCGATTACATTAAAAACCACTTTGATATGGAAGAAAGGAAAAGGCAACTCGAGCCACTAAAAGTTGATCTGATTGACTTTAGCAATCGTAATCATCACGGATACTTAATTAGTGATAGTGCAGAGCATCAGGACGTGAACAGCGGTATTAGGACGGCTATTATTGCCGTGACAATCCTTTTGTTAGTTGCCATCGCCTGGTATTACTCACCGGCTATTAATTATGTGCTTCAGGGGGGCCGGCCATGAAAACTAAAAACTACCCTTGGGTACTAAGGTTAAGTATCTCAATTCGAAAAGACTGGTTTTCTTATTGGTGGAAAACAAGAGGTTCAAATTACCTTGAAATGCAGATTTGGATTTTCAGAATAAATATCGGCATGCCGTGGTTGCCTTATGTACTTGAAGGTAAAATTAGAGATTATGGTAGCCTTGATGATGCAAGACGGACTAATGATAGCTTCATTAAAAATGGGATAGGTGTATTGATAGGAAAATACCCTGACTCCCTATAACCAAATCCACACCCATTATAACTTTTTATCATGACAAACGCGGTGTATTTAGCCGTATATTTACAGTCAGAGTTAAGACGCTGCCACGTCACATAATTAACTTAAAAACATTGGCCTTTGATGGCGGTTGGCAGACCGTTGTTGGGGGCTTTCTTATTTTTATGGAAAGAGAAAATTTCACACTCGAAACAGAAGAGGCACAAGAAATCGTATCACGCGATCACCGCGGATATGAAGTAGTATCAGAAGAAACAACTGGCAATAGCCGTTGGAGTATCCACAGAAAGATTATTGTAAAAAGGATATCTGATGGTTTATTCTTTGAAAGTAATTACTCAGAGGGTGCTACTGAAATGCAAGATGAGGCACCTTATGAATATGGGGATGCTGATTTTAACCAAGTGTTTCCAGTTGAAAAAACAGTAATAGTGTACGAATAATTCACAAGCCTTGCTTTAAGTGGATTAGTTGACGCTGCCGCTTATTGTGAGGCTTTTAACGTAGGAAAATATGATAACACAACAGCAAGCAGAAAACATGGTTCATGAATCTTTATTGACTGATTATACCGAACAAGAAATTAAACAAATGCCATATAGGGTCACAGTAAACAACTACGAGGTTATAGTAACTGGCGATACTTCCACAGGTAAACGTTGGACTGATAGGTATAAGATAGAAATGATGCCTCAGCTAATATTAATAGGCCACTAAAGCCCGCTTTGTCGCCTAACCCACACAAAAATTAACTTAAAATAGATATGTCAAACACAACAGTTGCCACTACCAAAGACAAGCCAGCAACCATTCAGGCACTATATAAAAATCCTGAATTACAACTTGACCGCGATAAATTAATCACATTCCTTAATCAAGATCCACCAGTTGCATGGGTAAAAGAACACCCTTATATAAAAGGTCATAAGTACTTACCTATAGAAAAGGTTGAGTTTATGTTAAAGCGTTTCTTCAAGGACTATAAAATTAAAGTCAAAGACTACAAGCAAGTTCTAAACGCCATTACATGTAGCGTTCGTGTAAAGTACCGTGACCCTGTAACTGAAAAAATGACTTGGCACGATGGGGTAGGGGGATGTGAACTGCAGACTGTAAAAGATAGCGGTAACTTAAAATTAGATGCCAGTAACATAAGCAAAGGAGCTGTTCCAATGGCTTTAGGTATCGCTAAGACAATTGCAGTTAAAGATGCATGCGATCACATCGGAAATATCTTTGGTGCCAATCTTAACCGTAAGGATGTACTTCCGGTTAAAGCAGATGATAACCTTAACGCTATTGTTGAAACTAAAGAGCATCAGCGTATGGTAAAACTTATTGCCGCCGCAAAAGACAGGCAAACTCTTGAATCATTACGTGACCATTTAACAGAATTATTAACACCAATATTTGAGAAAAGATGGAACGAATTAAGTTAACACCTCAAGAAATTGCAGCGCGGTTTAAAATTCGATGTTCGGCCATTCTTGATATTTGCGCTGGTGAAATTGGATTGACTGAAAAGCAACAGTTAAAATATGATACCCTTATTCAGCGAGCAAAAGATTTCAAGAATGGTGTCGCGAAGGTTAAAGACCTTACTGATATAATGAAATCGGAACTTTCTGAACTGCAATTCAAGAAAGATAATCCCGAATTGCCGGAGGGTGCGAAAACTTATTGCAAAAAATGGCTTAAAGAGTTTTTATACAAACGCCGCGCTGAAATTAAAAGCAAGTATCTTGATAAAGGCAACCAGTGTGAGGAAGATGGTTTTACGCTTATGTGCCTGGAACTTAATTTAGGTATGGTTTATAAGAATACTGAATATTTTGAAAACGAATATATTTGTGGCACGCCAGATTTATTTGTACGCAAGATTGTCTACGACAATAAATGTTCTTATTCACTCGATACATTTCCAATGTTCGAAACTGAAAATCCTAAGCCTGAATATGAGTGGCAATTAAACGGATATGCGGAACTTTTAAAGACTGATGATGCAGTATTAGCGTACACTTTAATTGATGCGCCTAATGATATTATATCGCGCGAGGTTAAGTGGTTAATAGACCCGAATGATATTTACAATAAGCTTTGTGATCTTATTTACACAAAAGACAATTTTGTCAAAGCTGTTTCAGAATATTGCCCGGATTCAACCGCCGATCACTTCATTGAAATTCCGCAAGAAGAAAGAATTGTAAAGTTTGAATTTAAAAAAGACCAGTCTAAAATTAACAAAGTAAACGAACGTGTGCCAATGTGCCGCGAATATATTATTTCACTTTTAACTAAATAACAATGGGAAAACCACTACAGGGGAGCATAGACTTCACCGTTTTAATGGACGCTGCAAAAGCAGCTCACACCGCTTTTAGCAGGTCTGAAAAGAATCAACATGTTTACGGTAATGTAACATTGTGGTTTAATGATGAACCGGATAAATTCGGCAATACTGTTTCAATTCAGCTTAATCCTAAAAAAGATACTCAGGATAAAAAATTATACTTTGGTAACTTTAAGGGTGATATTGAAAAGCAAAAAACAGGGGATGCAAATGTAACTCAACTACCTGATGACTCAGATTTGCCATTTTAATCATGAGGTTTGGACTGTAAGTGACTCCTGCCCTCACACATGGGACTTCAGGATTCACGGTCAAGACTGCCCGTATTGCAAACAAAATTAATAACTCCCCCGGCTGATTGGGCTGGGGGTAAAAAGGAAAGAAATGGAACAGAAACCCATAAGAATACAAAGAAAGCGAACTAAAGGATGGAAAATGCCCGAAAATACAGTTTCGGTAACAAGGCCTGGCAAATATGGAAACCCGTTTAAAGTGGGTAGATATTACAAAGTTTTCGCGAATGGATGGTTTTCTCCATGCCATCCTAAAAGCATAGAAGAGGCTTTGATTGATCCAAGTTATACTTTAATTAATTCAAATGAAGATGCGGTAATAATGTATAAAAAATATCTATCTGTTTTAGAAACCAAACCTGATTTTAGTGAATTAAGAGGTAAGAATTTGGCATGTTTTTGCGCTCTTCAAAACGCGTGCCATGCTGACGTGCTATTGGAGGTGGCTAATTCATGACCACTCTACACACCCTAACCCGCGAATACATCGCCGCCGTTAAAGCGTTCGATAAGTCGGCAACACGTGACCGACGAGCCAAGATGCTCATGTGCCTGGCTAAACTGGAGAAAGAATTGGATAAGGAGGGGAAAGATGGTAAGTGAGGTAACGAACGAGGACAACATGGCCATGATGAGCCGGTATCCTAATAAGTTTTTTGACTTGGCAATAGTTGATCCGCCTTATGGCATCGACTTTGGAAAGTTCAATCGCACCAACACTGACTCAACAGGCGTTAAAGTAAAAGCCAATAAATACAAACAGGCTGATTGGGATACCGGAATTCCCAATCAGGAGTATTTTGATGAGTTAATGAGAGTAAGTAAAAACCAAGTTATATGGGGTGGTAATTATTTTCCTTTACCGCCAACACAATGCTTCATATTTTGGTATAAACAAAATCCAGTTGCTAACTTTAGCGATGGTGAGTTAGCATGGACTTCATTTAAGAAACCGGCGTTATGTTTTGATTATCGATACTATGGCAATTTAAGTGGCAATACTTCAGCAGAGGCAAAACATCACCCTACACAGAAGCCAATTGCTTTATATGATTTCGTGTTAAAGAAGCTTGGAAAGCCAGGACAATCAATACTTGACACCCACCTCGGCTCAGGTTCATCACGTATAGCCGCCTATGATTTAGGATTTGATTTTTATGGATGTGAGCTTGACCCGGATTATTACAACGCCCAAGAAAAACGTTTCGCCACCCACATAGCTCAACAAAAACTATTCGCACCACAACAACAGATATGCACACAAACCAGCCTACTGTAGATTTTTTAACCCGCGACCTCACCCTCCAACAGGCCAAAGAGAAACGCCTGCAGGAAGAACTAACCGAATGCCAAAACACCATCGCCAGCCACCAGGCGGTTATTAAATTGATTGAAGAAAATGAGCTATCAACTAATAAATAATCCATACCTGGATAGACCGGCGAAGCCAAATATAATATATAAGAAAGCGAATAGATTACCAAGGGCTAAGCAAGCAATACCAGAACTTATTGAATGGCCTAAATGCCCACAGGCATACATGAATGTTAACAACTTCAAAGACATGCCTTTATCAAATCCTGATTATGAATGCGATAAGCCTGATTGCTTGTATTGCTATTGCATGCGTGAAGGTGTAAAATAATTTCCACAAGCCGGTTGAAATATATCGGCTTTTTTGTATTGTTTATTAACTTTAATATATGTATATTTGAATATGGAAGGTAAAAACCTTAAATTAATCCTTAAAGAACGTGGTGTAAAGCAAACATGGGTTGCTGATAAACTAAAAGTTAACAAAGCCCAGGTAAACCAATGGGTTAACGGTGTATATCCTATACCGGATAAATACAAGATTGAGCTTAAAACTTTATTAAGCGTTTAATCTTATTGCTAATAACTTTTAACAAAAGTAAATAAATGGGAGAATTACTTAACGAAAGACTAAAGAAATATAACCGTTTTGCATTTGAACTTACGAATTGGAATCAGGCACCGGACTGTGCTGGTGTCTATTTTATAGTAGATGAATTAGACGACCAATGTTTGATTCAGTATATAGGAAGTAGCAAGTGCTTAATTGATAGAATTAGAAATCATGAAATTATCAGGTCAATTAAAAAGAAAGGACATTTTTACTTTACTAAGATATATATCGTGCCAATGAACCTAAAAGACTACCGACCTGCTGAGGCTTTTTTCATTCAAGAATTTAAACCATCACTTAATAAAAACAAACCAGATTATCATTCTTGTTTAAGAAGGGAACATGAAAATGTCTAAAGATACTTTTTACTTCAGCCATGACTACAATGCTAGACACGATCCTAAAATAAAAAAACTGATTATAAAGCACAGTTTTGCTGGTTTGGGTATGTATTGGTACATAATTGAAATGCTTTATGAGCAGAACGGTTATTTGCTTATATCAGATTGCGAAGGCATTGCATACGATATGCGAACGAAATGCGACCGCATAATGAGCGTAATAAATGATTTCGGATTATTTAAAAAAGATGATGAGAAATTTTGGTCTGAGAGTGTGCTTAGACGTTTAGACTTACGGAAAGAGAAATCCGAAAAGGCATCAAAATCAGCACGTTACAGATGGAATAATGCGAACGCACAGCAATCGCAATCCGGTGGCAATGCTATAAAGGAAAATAAAATAAATAATAAGCCTAAAACCGCTGCTCCTAACGGGCAGCTATCGGATAGGAAGAACAACCTTAACCCCCACTTTTAGCCATGCCAATCAAAAACATAATGGATTATCTCCCCGAAATTGAAAAACTACGAAACGAGGGATTAACCAGGGGATTTAACACCGGCTTTAAATGCTTAGATGAACTTTACAGCATAAAATTAGGATCGTACACTACTGTATTAGCAGAGCCAGGTCACGGAAAGTCAGAATTTATACTGGAGGTATGTTTAAATCAGGCAATTAAATTCAATCACGTCAGCCTTATTTGCTCACCTGAAACAGGCAATCCAGAGCAGATAGTTGCTGAGTTGATACATAAGTACACAGGTAAAAGCATGTTACTTTCTGACTACAACCCAATACCGGAAAAAGAGTTTTATATAGCACTGGAATGGCTTAACCAGTTCTTTGTAATACCGACCGACACAAAAGGTTATTCGATTGAAGAATTATTCCAGTATGCCGATGATTGGCAAAAGGAAAATGAGAGAAAAATACATATCATAGTTGGTGAGCCTTACAACGAATTAGAACATGATATGCGTAAATTCGGAACACGTCAAGATCTTTATATTGAGTGGTTATACTCATGGTTTAGACGTGAATGCCGTAGAACTAATCGCCACTTCTTTTTAAGCATACACCCTACAAGCCAGCAAGCAATAACTGAAAAGGGGTTTACTTACTACCCTAAACCATTACCTAGGCAAGCGGCAGGTGGTCAAGCAGCATTTCGTAAATCAATGACATGGATTACCCTTTGGAGGCCACCTTCACAATTAGCTGATAGTTCGGGTTGGCAGTATAGAGAAAACGAATTGCACGTGTTCATTGATAAAGCTAAACCTAAAGGCGTTTCATTTAAGGGCATGTGTAAATTATATTTTGACTGGAAGCGTAACAGGTACTATGAAGAAATAGACGGTAAGCCCTTTTACGGATTTGAACACGAAAGTTTAAATATACCTCCTGAAACAAAAGATTTTACTATGCCTTTAAGCAGCAATTTTGACGATGAAGAACCTCCTTTTTAATAACAACGAACCCAAATACAGCCCATCACTGATTTTGCCGTTACCTGGTAAAGATGAGCGATTAGAAACTGTTAGCCAATTATCATTATACAACGGCTTGCAAGGTGAACCGGATAAAGACTTGGTTAATCATTACAAAACTGTATCTGAAATATACGCCCTTAACTTTGACAACACTGTTGAATCAACAGAGGCACTTATAAACTCAGACGGTGCTATTGCTGAAATGTACATGGACGTTATTAAGCATGAACAGGATAAAGGCGAAAGCCCAAGATCTAAGCAACAGAAAGGACGGTTAGTAATTATACAGAGATCAATTGAATTGCTCCGTAAATACTTTAATAAGTTTGAACAGGCAAAGCACATGTTAAAATTAAGTATCGATGAGCGTACCCGGATGTTAGTTTATATCAAAGAATTGAAAGAAGAAAACGAGAAACTTAAAAAACAGTTAAAATTTTAGGCCTTGATTTAGCCGATTATTTATTAAGATAGAAAGATTATGAAAGCGATAGATTACGTAAAAGAAAATTATCAGGATGCTGTATGCGAAAAGCATAGAACAAGTGGTCCGATGGGAAGCCGTCATTACTTTATTTACACCACATTTAAACAGTCTGCAAAACAACTGATCGGAGATGGTGAAACAGAAAGTAAAGCATGGGTTGATGCCAAATTGAATATTTTAGAAAGCAAAGACAATGAGCGTTAAGAATTACAAACCATCACTTTGCCATCGATCAGACATTAAAGATTTTATTGAAACCTGGCACTATTCCAAAAACGTCAATGGCCTTACGATAGATTATTGTTTTCGGTTAGATGATGAAAACGGCAATTTGATTGGAGCGATGATCTACGGTAAAATAGCAATGGCTAATGTTTGGAAAAAATATACCGAACAAGAATCCGAGTTAATAGAACTTAAAAGGTTGTGCTGCATAGACGATACACCTAAAAATACGGAGAGTTATTTTATTGGATGGACAATCAGGTATCTTAAAAAGATAAAGTCTATTAAAACGATTATAAGCTATGCTGACATGACATATAACCACGCTGGTACTATCTACAAAGCGTCAAATTTTAAACACTATGGCTTTACAGCTAAAGGTAGGGTGATTATGTATAACGATAAACGCTATCATGATAAGACTATCAGAACAAAATATAAAGGCGAATTAAAGCCTTTTGCCAGACAGATAGCCGATGCCTTAATTGATGGATCTGCGAAATATGTAGAGACTAAAGGTAAACACGTTTATTTATATTCATTATGAAAAGTAGTAATAATTATTTAATTGAAATCTGTAAGAGGTTTAAAATAGATAGGAGGTTAAAGCCTTTCTTTTACAATGGGGATTTGGTTTGTAATGATAAGTTTACCGGAATATGTACTGGCTGTGATGGGGTAGGATGCTCTGAATGTGGCTATAGAGGTAAACGAATTGTTTATTTTCCTAATCTACTCGTATCAAGAGAAGAAATAAATGCCACCCCGTAAGATCCACGCCAATGGAAATCTATTTGAAGACCAATTAGGCAAAACTAAATACAAAGCCAAACCCCGGGAATACATCCCACCCGAATGGCTAACCGAATACCTACGCAAACGGGATAAAGTAATTAACCTCTTACATGAGGGTTATACAGTTGAACAGATTAAAGTAATGATGAAAGTAAAATGATTAGTAGTAAAAAAATAGCGGAACGGGCAATACAATGCTATCCCGACAATGAGAACGAAAAAAGCGCATACATACAAGGCGCATCAATGGTAAAAGCTACATGGTGTAAATTACAAGAAGAAGATGTAAAGAAAATGGCTAAGTGGTTCCTTCAAGGTAGCGACTTTCAAAACTTTTCTGATTTCTTAGACGAACGAGATAGGATTGAGTGCTTAAAGGAATTTTATTATTATTTAAATTCAGACGCGCAATGAATAATCTATCCAACAAACAACTATCCACCATCATGCCAGGCTACGCGCTGCCGGTTAAGAAACGTGCTAAACCCTCACGAAAGGAAGAACACATACAAACAGCCTTTTCTAAGTGGTTTAAAAGCCAATACAGAGATTTTCCATTTAAATGCGATGAAGTAGTACATAAAAGGTCTTTCGCCGCTCAGAACGTCTTAAAAAGCCAACAGTTTAAACCTGGCCATCCGGATATAAACATCCAGGTGATGCGTATGGGTTTTGGCGGGTTATATATCGAGCAAAAAAAATCATTCGAGGAACTATTCTACATAGAGAAAGAGCGATATGGTATGATGCGCCCTGGCAGTAATAACCACTTCATTGACCAGGAAATTTACATGTGTCATTTGCGCGAACAAGGTTACTTTGCTACCTTTAGCACATCGTTAGAGCAGAGTATCTACTTCGCAGACAGATATATTAAGGGGTTATTAATCGTGCCGCTTCCAGTTAAGTATGAGTATAACGCCAAGACCATGATGGAATATATGGGTTGTAAGCACTTTAAGCCGGTCGACTTATTTTAACACCACATCACACCAAATAACACAAACAAGATGAAAAATTACTACGAACGGGCAATAGGAAGACGCGAAGCTATATACTATTGTCAACATAAAACAGCATGGGGATCTGGCTATAAAAATGTATTGCCGGGTGGATTGACCGAAAAAATGCTAATCCAAATGAGATGGAAATTAGTTGGGTATTGTGTTTTACGTAAATTAAATTATGGATCAGTATAATCAAACCGGGTATCAATACAAAATAAATGAACCCGTAATTTTAAATGGAGTAGAAACTGTTATAAGTTATATTATAAATGATGCTGTAGATGAAACATCTTATCTTATTGATGATTTCTGGTATAGCGAATCAGATTTTTCAAGAATAAAATCATAACATGAAGCCACTAAAAGTAAAAATGACAACAGAGGAACTAATAACCAAAGTAACCCAATGGGCTAACGATAGAAATATTATTGATGGATGCCCACCAATTAAGCAGGCTTATAAGACTCTGGAGGAATGTGGGGAGTTGATTGAGGCGGTAGCAACACAAAACGCATCAAGGGCTGTTACTGAAGCTTTACTATCTAAAGAGCAAATCAAAGACGCTATAGGCGACATAACCGTTACCTTAATCATCCAATGCGGTATGCAAGGCGTTGACTTTATCGAATGCCTTGAGGGTGCTTACAATGAGATTAAGGATCGTAAAGGCAGGTTGGTTAACGGGCAGTTTCAGAAAGAGGGTTGATATGAAAAAAGAGAACGTTACAAAAGTTATTTTTACAGTCGGGATTATTCCGGTGCTATATATTTTAAAGGACTTGGAAAAGAAAGAAAGATATGAAGATTGCGCTGTTATTAAGTCTGTAATAGACAACTTTAACTATTCTTACAATGAAACCATACCAACTACCATAAACGGTTTAAACGTTGGTAAGTTTATCAATGGGAATGGGCTGAGGTATGATAGTTATAAGTCTTTACTGCCGGGGTATATAACCAAGGCTTGCCTATTGCTAGAGGTACCGGTCGTTGATTAATAAATAAATTGTATATTTGAACTAAATTCGAAAATTACGATAAATTTACGGAATGGCACTATTCGAAAAGGGCAACCCTGGTAAACCCAAAGGTGCCGTAACAAAATCAACAAAGTTAGTTAAAGAAGTGTTCGCAGAGGTTTTTGCGGCACTTCAAGATGGTGGACCTGCATCTTTAGAAAACTGGGCTAAAGAGCAACCCACTGAATTCTATAAACTCGCCAGCAAACTAATCCCGACACAAATCAGCGGCGACCCTGATCAACCATTGGAGATAAAAACAGACCTTTCCAAGCTATCTACAGAGGAACTATCCGCGTTAGCTACGGCTGTGGTTAAGTTAAGACCCGATGCAGATTGATCTTAACCGACTACCATCGCTATCATCTATCAAAGGTGAACTATGCAAGCGCAGGTTCTTCTACTTTGTGCAGGAGTTCTGGGAAATTATAATACCCGAAAGCGCGGTTTGGAACTGGCATATTGAGTATATATGTGACGAACTGCAAGAAATGGCATTTAGAATACGTGATAGGCAACCAAAGCTACACGACCTAATCATTAACGTGCCTCCTGGTAGCTCTAAAAGCTCTATTGTAACACAATTATTCCCTGCATGGTGTTGGACTATAGATCCGACAATACGTGCGCTTACAGGGTCTTATTCTGCGTCATTATCAACAGATCACGCCGTTAAGAGCCGGGACATCATTAAATCGGATAAATTTAGAGCGTATTTCCCTAACATTGCCATTAAACAAGATCAGGATAATAAGACTTATTACAAAAACACTCACAACGGCGATAGATATTCAACTTCTGTAGGCGGTACGGTTACTGGTTTTCATGCTCACTTGATCGTTGTAGATGACCCATTAAATCCAAAACAGGCGGCAAGTGAGGTTGAATTGACCAGCGCAAACCAATGGATGGATGTAACGCTATCTACTCGGAAGGTAGATAAGGCCGTTACGCCTACCATCCTGGTCATGCAGCGGCTGAGTGAGAATGACTGCACAGGTAATTGGTTAAGTAAAAAAGGCAAGTCAATAAAACACATCTGCCTACCTGGTGAATTGAGCGATGGTGTGCGCCCGGTTGATTTAAAAGAGAAATATGTTGATGGTCTG
>Ga0247805_1000129_pt1 | contig 50655 bp, 38 predicted proteins | sample UWRJL044104R1_FD_180930 | JGI IMG/M metagenome (GOLD analysis project Ga0247805, IMG submission 180930) | Plant litter microbial communities from Arlington Agricultural Research Station in Wisconsin, United States - UWRJ-L044-104R-1 | ecosystem: Environmental > Terrestrial > Plant litter >...
AGGAGTAGATTCTGCTGCTGAACAACAAAACGAAATCTTAATGGCAGCAGGGCATAATGCTGATGCAAGTACTTCTGGACGTTTTGGAAACCGTACTTACAACTATTTCGCTCCACAATTTTCAAGTTTTTCAGGAGGTTGGGTTAGACGCGGTGTCTGGATTGGATCTATGGACTTTCAGCGTCTTCGCCCTACTGAATACAGTTATGCTGTTTACGATCACATAAACGATTCTCGTATGTGGAAAACATTCAAAACCGTTTATGGCGCCAACACAATTGTTGCACCTAATACTAATGGTGTTCAATTAGGAGATCCTGGAATTGTAATGATTTTGAATACTAAAAATGATAATACCTACAATGGTTTTACTTTTGGTGCTGCTGTACAAAACCCTACATGGAGAGACAATGCAAGCAGATTACCAGCATGGACAGTAGGATCACGTCAAACTGCAACAACAGGATCTTTGACAACTAAAGTAGGTCAATATGCTCCTAATTCATTAGTTTTATATCAAAATGGAGTTTATGTGGCTCCTAATTTCAAAAATCAACCTATTTGTAACTTCTATGCTGGAGTAAACAAAGTTGATGATGGATCCCGTCAGGCTGAAAGAGGAGATTCTCGTCGTGATGTAACTATGGCACGTCTTGGAGAAACCTATTTAGTTAGAGCTGAATGTTACGCTCGTTTGGGTCAATTCAATGAAGCAATGGGAGACATTAACATCATTCGTGCACGTGCGCAATGGAAAAATGGAGAAAACAGATCGTATTACAGAGATGGTTCACAAGCATTCGAAACTAATGCTTTAAACACTGGAGCAAATGCAACAAATTATATCAATTCTAATTTGAATATGAATACATATTATTTGTCTAATCCAACACTTCCTGTTACCACAGCAGCATCTAACTTACAATTAACTTCATTCCCTTCAAACCTACCTGCTGAAGATGAAGCTATTATTTCTAGAGTTGGAGCTTCAAGTAATTACCAAAGAGCATTGCACTTTATCCTTAACGAACGTACTCGTGAATTATTAGGAGAATGGCAACGCTGGGAGACTTTATCTCGTACAGGAACTTTAATAACACGTACTAGAGCATATAACCCTGAAGCAACTGGAATCACTCCAAACAAACATGAGCTTCGCCCAATTCCTCAATCTTTTATTGATGGTTTACTAAACGATGATGGCTCTAATTTGTCTGATGCTCAGAAAAAAGCATGGCAAAATCCAGGTTACGTAACAAACTAATACACACCTAAGTTTAATAAAAAATCGGCATAGTAAAATTTTACTATGCCGATTTTTTATATCCAAAACTCACAAAACCTTTAGATTAAATCCCTAAAAATTAGGCATAAAAAAAGCTTCTCGATTGAGAAGCTTTTTGTGCGGATAATAGGACTCGAACCTACACGCCTTGCGGCACCAGATCCTAAGTCTGGCACGTCTACCAATTTCGCCATATCCGCGCGTTATTGTGGGTGCAAATATAAGCATACTTTCCAATATTCAAAGTAAAAAATTAAAAAAAATTACAATTCTGTTTTTTGTATTTTTGAAAGTATCAAAATACAGTATAATCAATGGAAAATATTACAAACTATATCCAACAAAACAAAGATCGTTTTATCAATGAATTAATTGAACTATTAAAAATTCCGTCTGTAAGTGCCGACACTACTTATTTTCAAGATGTAATTAACACCTCAGAAGCTGTAAAGCGAAGTCTGGAGAAAGTAGGCTGCGATAAAGTCGAAATATGCGAAACCGATGGCTACCCTATTGTTTATGGAGAAAAAATAATTGATCCGAATTTACCAACGGTTTTGGTTTATGGTCATTATGATGTACAACCGCCAGACCCAATGGAGCTTTGGACTTCTCCTCCATTCGAACCCGTAATCAAAAAAACCAACATTCATCCCGAAGGCGCTATTTTTGCCCGTGGTGCTTGTGATGACAAAGGCCAAATGTACATGCACGTCAAAGCATTTGAATATATGATTCAGAGCAATACTTTGCCTTGTAACGTAAAATTTATGATTGAAGGCGAGGAAGAAGTAGGCAGTGTGAACCTAAAAAGCTTTGTCGAAAACAATACAGAAAAACTAAAAAACGATGTAATTTTAATTTCCGATACTGGAATGATATCCAATCAGCAACCATCCATAACCACAGGATTACGTGGTTTGAGTTATATTGAAGTTGAAGTTACAGGACCTAACAGAGATTTACATTCCGGATTGTATGGTGGAGCTGTAGCCAATCCAATTAATATTCTAAGCAAAATGATTGCTTCACTTCACGACGAAAACAATCACGTTACAATTCCAGGATTTTATGATAAGGTAGAAGAATTATCACTAGAAGAAAGAGCCGAAATGGCAAAAGCACCTTTTGATATCGAAGACTATAAAAAAGCACTGAATTTAAATGATGTTTATGGCGAAGAAGGTTATGTTACCAATGAGAGAAACGCCATTCGTCCTACACTCGATGTCAACGGAATTTGGGGAGGTTACACGGGACAAGGAGCCAAAACCGTAATTCCCTCTAAGGCTTTCGCCAAAATCTCGATGCGATTAGTTCCTAACCAAGATTGGGAAGAAATCACCGAATTATTTACCAAACATTTCATCTCTATTGCTCCCAAAGCGGTTACTGTAAAAGTAACTCCGCATCACGGTGGAAATGGCTATGTAACTCCAATAGACAGCATAGGTTACCAAGCCGCTAATAAGGCTTACACAGAAGCTTTCGGGATTCCTGCCATTCCAGTGCGTTCTGGAGGAAGTATTCCCATTGTAGCCTTATTTGAAAAAGAACTAAAAAGCAAAACCATACTAATGGGATTTGGACTCGATAGCGATGCCATTCATTCCCCTAACGAACATTTTGGAATCTTCAATTACTTAAAAGGAATCGAAACCATTCCGTTGTTTTACAAATATTTTGCGGAACTTTCAAAGTAAATTAACCGCAGAGTACGCAAAGTTTTTCGCAAAGTACAGCAAGTTAAAACAAATAAAATCCGTTCAGCAATGAGCGGATTTTTTATTTATATACTTTCCTTAACTGAATTATCAACTATACTTATACCCCAAATAAGGTAACATTTGCTCCTTAAAAACAACTCCATATTGCTCCAATTCTTTCAAAACAGGCAAATACACTTCTTTCAAGATTGGAAGTTGTACTCCGGGAGTTCTAATCTTTCCGTTTAAGATTAATAAGGTAGCCATAGCAACAGGCAGCCCAACGGTTTTTGCCATTGCGGTATAAGTCTGGTCTTGTCCTATACAAACCATTTGGGAATCCATTTGGACTTTTTTGCCATTGATTTCGTAACCAAATTTATGATACATTACAATCATATCTTTGTCATCAGGCTGGAGTTTCCAACTATCATTAAGGATTTTTTCTAAAATTTGGGCAGGAGTGGCATTTTTGAGTCCGATGATTTTCTGGTCATTGAACAAATCCAACTCTAACAATTTGTCCCACATAATATCGTCCTGATCGATTTTGAGTATCAAACGGGTTTTTATCTCCACCGAATCTGTTGGGTGATACGGCAAAAAAGAATTGATAAATTGACGATAACTCATATTTTCGGAATCTTCCATAACATAAGAATCATCAGTCATGCCGAGTTGCACAAACATATTCCAGGCTTTCGAAAAGCCAACTCTTCGAATTGTTCCGCGATACAAAGTCAGTATATCATCAAGACCATAAATACTTCTGTATTTTAACGAATCTCTATTCGAATAAGCCTCAAATCGACCGTAACCTTCCACTTCTAAAAATTCGGTTCTTCGAAACAACGAATCATACGGAATGTACTTGTAAGTGCCTTCCTGAATAAATTTAGCCACACCGCCCTGACCTGCCAAAACCACATTACGAGGCGCCCATGTAAATTTATAATTCCAAAGATTAGTATCCGATTCGGGAGCTACAAGTCCGCCGCAGAAAGATTCGAACAACAGCATTTTTCCATCTTTTTCTCTGATTTCGTCAATTACTTTCATAGCGCTCATATGATCAATTCCGGGATCTAAGCCCATTTCGTTCATAAAAATGAGTCCGTTGTTTTTTACTTCTGTATCCAATGCCTGCATTGCATCACTGATATAGGAAGCAGTAACCAAATTCTTTTTGAAATTCAGACAATCTTTAGCAATTTCGATATGTAAATACGCGGGTAACATCGAAATGACAATCGATGCTTTTTCAATTGCAGTTCTTCGCTCCTTTTCATTAAAGATATCTAAGGCAATTGGAGTAGCATTGGGATGATTATTGGTTTTCTTTTGAGCTAATTCTAACGACAAATCGGCAATTAAAAGATGCAATTGTTCTTCTTCGGATTTTTCCAAAAGATACTGAATCAGCGAAGAAGCGGATCGACCTGCACCAATAATTAAAATATTTCTCATAGCTGGAAAATATAACTCAAAAATAAGGAAATGTTTGCGCTAAGACAAATGAGAATCATCTTAATTATTTTCTTTTTTGCTTGATCAAAAAAGAAACAAAAAAATCAAGTCTTACGCTTCCTCTTCGGTCAAATTAGTTTTCGAATACTAAAAGAAAATAACTCGCTAACGCTCAAACAAATTTTCTTTTTACGTATTCTTCAAACATTTGACACTCGAATGCGGAAGCTAAGGACAATCATTGAATAACCTAAGTGCTCTGGAATAAAATTCACAAAACTTTAGCACAATAAACGACAAACTATCCCTTAAAAAGCTTTTAGTTTGTTATGATTTCGAATACTTTTGTATAGAACCTAAACAAGACTAAAATGGATAAAAAAACAATTTCTACAGCGGCTTTACTCGGAATGATAGCTATAATTCTGGGTGCTTTTGGTGCGCATGCACTCAAAAAAGTACTTAGTATCGAACAATTAGCCACCTTTGAAACGGGAGTTCGTTACCAAATGTATCACGCATTGTTTTTATTATTCATTGGATTAATTCCGAATTTAACTTCAAAAGCAAAAAACACCATTTATAATTTAGTGCTTTCGGGAGTAATTCTTTTTTCAGGTTCCATTTATTTATTAGCAACAAACGGCCTTACTCCTATTGACTTTAAATTCATTGGTCCAGTAACACCTATTGGAGGTTTATTATTAATCAGTGCCTGGACGGTATTGTTGTATAATATCACAAAAAAGTCTAATAAAAATTAGGGATTCAAAAGAGCAACCAGAATATATATTTTATCTTTATATGGAAACCTAAAAATGCTAAATAAGCTTTCTTATGAACAACAATAATTCATTTTCGCTAGAAAATATCGGAATTAAAAATGCCAAAATTCATTATCAATTAACGCCTGACGAATTACACAAAATGACCTTGAATCGTGGCGAAGGAACTGAAACTTCAACTGGAGCTTTAGCCATCAATACAGGGAAATTTTCTGGTCGTTCGCCTCAGGATCGCTTTATTGTAAAAGACAGCATTACTGAAAACGAAGTGTGGTGGGGAAACATTAATATTCCTTTTGAATCCTCAAAATTTGATGCTTTATACACTAAAATAACCGACTATTTATCGAATAAAGAAATCTTTGTCAGAGATGCTTATGTGTGTGCTGATCCTAATTATAGATTGAATGTTCGTGTAATTACCGAAACACCCTGGGCGAATTTATTTTGCTCCAATATGTTTTTGAGACCAGAAGAAAAAGAGCTAGCTCATTTTATAGCCGACTGGACTTTAATTTGCGCTCCGAGTTTCTTAGCTGATCCAAAAACAGATGGAACGCGTCAGGAAAATTTTGCGATATTAAATTTTACCCGAAAAGCCATCATCATTGGCGGAACAGGATATACAGGCGAAATGAAAAAAGGAATTTTCTCTGCTTTGAATTTCATCCTTCCAGTTTTTAAAAATGCATTGTCGATGCATTGTAGTGCTAATGTGGGAGAAGATGGCGAAACTGCTATTTTCTTCGGGTTATCAGGAACGGGAAAAACGACGCTTTCTGCTGATCCTGACCGAAAATTAATTGGTGACGACGAACACGGTTGGACGAGCGAGAATACTGTTTTCAATTTCGAAGGCGGATGCTATGCCAAAGTAGTCAACCTGAGCGAAGAAAACGAACCTGATATTTTTAGAGCCATTAAAAAAGGAGCTTTGTTAGAGAATGTAGTTTTAGAAGAAAGCACAAACGAGGTCGATTATACCGATATTTCGCTTACGCCAAATACCCGAGTGAGTTATCCTATTGAGTTTATCAATAACATTCAGCCCGGTTCTATTGGTACCAATCCTAAAAATATTTTTTTCCTGACTGCTGATTCTTTTGGAATTCTGCCTCCTATCGCCCAGTTAACTCCGGGTCAGGCGGCTTATCATTTTATTTCAGGTTATACTGCAAAAATTGCAGGAACCGAAGCAGGAATCAACGAACCTCAGCCTAATTTTTCGGCTTGTTTTGGAGCACCATTTATGCCTTTGCATCCTACAAGATATGCAGAAATGCTGAGCAAAAAAATGAAAGATGCCGATGTAAAAGTTTGGTTAATCAACACGGGGTGGACAGGAGGTCCTTACGGTACTGGAAACCGAATGAAATTAAAATACACCCGCGCTATGATTACAGCCGCTTTAAACGGTGATTTAGACAATGTTGATTACCACAATCACGCTATTTTTAAAATGGCTATTCCTGAATCTTGTCCTGAAGTTTCTAGCGAAATTTTAAATCCTAGAAACACCTGGGAAGACAAAAACTTATACGATACTAAAGCAATTGAATTGGCACAAAAATTTAAAGCGAACTTTGTTCAATTTGAGTCTTATGCTAATGACGAAATCCTTGCTGGAGCTCCAGAAGTATAAAATAACTTTTTGGATGAGATTATCAAAACGTCAGTTCCAGTTTTTTTCTATTATGGAATGAAGAGAAAAATTAGATTTATTAATTTTCTTTTTTGCTTGATCAAAAAAGAAACAAAAAAATCAAGTCTTACGCTTTCTCGGCGGTCAAATTAGTTTTCGAATGCTAAAAGAAAAGAACTCGCTAACGCTCAAACAGCTTTTCTTTTCAAGCTATTCTTCAAACATTTGACACTCGCCTGCGAAAGCTAAGGACAACTTAAACCTCAGAAAAAAAACAATTTAATTTTAAATTGATAAAACATAAATATTATAAAAGCTGTTCAAATGAACAGCTTTTTTTATTTAAAAAAACGCTTAAACAAATACATATCAATTATTTACACCAGGATTCATTTTTTGGTGCTAAATTTGTAATCAATACACAGGCTAAAAAGAGCTCATCAATCAATCAAAAAAGACAATCATGTTAAAATCATTTTTTATCCTCTGTTCCGGAGCCGACAAAAACCTTCTCGAAGGTTGCTCTGAAGGGGAACAAACAAAATATGTAGGTATTGGCGCGACGGTTTTCTTTACTGCAGTCATGGCTTTTATAGCCAGTTCTTATGCGCTTTTTACCGTATTTGACAGCGTGTATCCCGCTATTGCTTTTGGTATAATCTGGAGTTTACTGATTTTTAATCTGGATCGTTTTATTGTTTCTACTATTCGAAAAAGAGAGCGAATTGGGAGCGAATTTCTACAAGCTACTCCTCGAATTGTTCTGGCAATTATCATCGCTATTGTTATTTCGAAACCTTTGGAAATTAAAATTTTCGAAAAGGAAATCAATACCGTTTTATTGAAAGAGAAAAACGCCATGGCTTTGAATAATAAAAAAGAAGTGGCTAATTATTTTCAATCGGATTTGGATAAAAACAAGGCTGAAATTGCTACTTTAAAAACTGAAATTATCCAAAAAGAGGCAGAAGTAAATACTTTATACGAAACCTACATTGCCGAAGCCGAAGGAACTGCTGGCACCAAAAAATTAGGAAAAGGCCCTGTTTTTAAAGAAAAAATTGCCAAACATAATTTGGCTTCAGCCGAACTTGATACCATTAGAAAAAACAATCTGGCAAAAATTGCCGAAAAAGAAAATCTAAACAAAACACTTCAGGCAGATTTAGACAAAAAAGTAACCGAAACTCAACCCATAATTGATGGTTTTGACGGTCTAATGGCACGAATCAATGCTTTGGGTAAATTGCCTTTTTTGCCTTCCTTTTTTATTATGCTATTGTTTCTGGCTATCGAAACTTCGCCAATTATTGCTAAATTATTATCTCCAAAAGGAGAATACGATTATAAGTTGGAAGATTTAGAAACGGCTTTAAAAGCCACAATAGAACAAGATAAATACCAACGTAGTTTACTGGTAAAAACCAGTGCTGCCATGCACGGCAAAATATATGCTGACATTGCAGAAGATAAAAATCTATATGATTTGCAACGAAAAAATGCAACTGATTTACTGGAACTGCAATCCAATAATTTTTTAGAAAAACAGAAAAAAACTTTATAAAACAGAAAACCCGAGAACTGGAAGTTTCGGGTTTTTGTTTAAAGTTTGGGTTGAATATTTTCTAAAGCAGATAGTTTATTTACATTCTATTTTTCCTTTAAAATAGTACTCTGTCTCTTTGTTAAATTTCCAAAATTCATTAGGAATATTTGTCTCTCTAATTTTTAACAAATAATACATCGTAATTTGTTTTGAATTTTGCTCAAATGGATTTTTATTGATGTTGATTTTTGCATCAATTAATTCATATTTTGTTTTTGAACCATCTTCCACATCATCACTATACGAGTAGGTGACTTTATCAATCTTTAAGTCTTTATCAATTAGTATTTCAACTTGGGTTGACTCATAACCATCATTTTTAGAATTCAATATCTTGATATTATTTGCATTTAGTTCAACTTTTGAATATCCATTATCAAATTGTTCGATACTATCTTTACAAATAAATAGGTTTTCAAACTCAGGATGCTCAGTAAACATTTCATTGCTAATCTTTGCGTACTCAAAATCCTGGTTTTCTGATTTAGAAATTCCTTGACAATTAAGAAATAGAATTGACATCAATATGTAAAATTCTTTTTTCATTAGTTTTTAATTAAATTTTACTAATAACGAGAAGCTTATGTTATCTGGGAAATAAATAATTACAAACAAAACCAACCTTTCTTTTAAAACAATTCCCAAAATCCTTTGTAGCAGCTAGCGTTAGTTATTATTTTCTTCGATTAATTTCTTAATGCGTTTTAAAATATTTTTGTCATAGCCAATAATTTTCTCCATTACGACACCATTTTTATCAATCAAAAACGATGTAGGTATTGCTTGAACTTGATACTGAGTTTTGATTCTACCACTTTCGCCTTCTAAGTCAGAAACATTATACCAATCAATACCATCAGATTTGGTTGCAGTATTCCAATCTTTAAAATTTTTATCAATTGAAAAACTTACTAATGATAAATCCTTTGGTAATTCATTTTTATTTTGGCTTAAAAATCTATTTTCAATACGACAAGGTCCACAACCAGCACTCCAAAAAGACAGGTAGATATAGTTACCTTTTAGTGAGGATAATGAAAAATCATCCCCTTTTATAGTTTTCGCCTTAAAATCAATAAATTGTTTACCCTTTTGTGCAAGTCCTTCGTAAAGAAATATTTTAAGAGCTTTAGAACGTGATGCTTCTTTATATTTAGGGAGCAATCTTTCATATAGAAACTTAAGAGAATCTTTAGATATACTCTCTCTGTTTCTGTATATAATGTCTACTCCAAGGTATGAATTAGCATGTCTTTTTCCAAAGTTTACATAAATTTCTTGAGCCTTTGATTGTGATTCATTAAACTGTTTTATTAATCTTTGTTTTTGACTATCACTTGAATATTTTTTATTTTCTAAACTATCATAAGCACCGTAGAAAAGATTTTTAAAAGGTCTTTGAAGTTTATTAAGCTCATTTTGCAATTTTTGTTCATTGCCACCTTGTGCAGTATTATTTAGAAGCATTTGTTTTATTGGAGAATTGAAAGTCATTTCAGTATTCTCCACTTGAATAATAGCATATTCCTTTTTACATTGTAACCAACATGTAGTTGGATATTCAACTTTTCCCTTTAAAATAAAATTACCATTTTTAGAAATCGCTGAATCAAGATATTTCTGTTGATCAAGATCAAATAATTTAACCCAAGTGCCATCTTCAATTCCTTCAATATGTCCTTTGATTGTAAAACCTTTATAAAATCCGAAACTTGCAAGAGTGATTGTAAGGATGATTAACCCGATTAATTTTTGAAATTGTCTCATATCTAAGAATCTTGTTTGCTTTAAAATGAGTGTTAACTTATAATAGTCTGATAAAAGTCAAAGTTTATTCTTTCTCAAATATATAAATAAATCTTACAAAAAATTAAATTTTCATCAATTGCGTCTGGCTAAACCCAGATGATTAGAATTTGTAAAACAGAAAGGCTTTAGCCAAATCTTTATTTAGATTTCGGCTAAAGCCTTTTGAAAACTTTAATTTTAAAATGGCTTAAAAGCTATTTCTATTGAGTTTTATAATCCTTGAAATCTGTGATTAAAAAAATTACTTTCTTAATCTTGTAGTATTTAGATTCAAAAACAGACCTACAAGGTTTTAAAAACCTTGCAGGAAATCAAAAGGATAAAAAAATTACTTTTTAGCCCGATCAATTAGTTGCTGAATGCTATCCCAGCTGTAGTAATGAAACGTCATTCCGTTGCTCATAGCTACAAAAAGTCCGTTTTTATAAGTTCCTCCTAAGTTTACACTCGTTACATCGGCGCCATCACATTCTATAGTCGAAGTTGGAATTTCGGCTAATAACGGATATTCATTTGGGTTTCCGTTAGCTCCTTCTCTTGGATACACCATAAAAGTATTGGCTTGCTGATTGGAAACCAAGATATAACCTTCGGTTGCTGATTTTTTATAAATAGCAATTCCTTCGTTATCGGCTTTAAAGTCTTTTTGACCAAAAAGCGCTAATTCATTATCGTTTTTAGCTGCTGGGTCAGCTACATATTTTCTGATTCCAAATTGCTCGTCGCAATATAAAATTGTACCTAATTCGTTATCCACAGCAATGGCTTCAATTTCTTTTTTACCACTGTAATTTCCAAATTTACGCACTACAGTTGCTCCCGCTTTTCCATTACCCGCATCGGTCAATTCGTACTGCCATAAATAACTTCCTGACGGACCGTTTTTTCTTCCTACAACAGCAAATATCTTTTTGTCACTTGGACGAGTGTACAATGCAATTCCCATTGGTCCGCGCATTTCTTCTCCTTCAAAAACAGGAATTCCGCCATTGTCTATTGGTTCTAAATCAGGCAAACTAAAAATACGAATGCTATTGGTTTCACGCTCGGTAGTTACGGCAACATCTACTTTTTTACCATTGATCACTAATCCGTAAGCAATATCCACATTATTCGGTCTTTGTAAAGTAATGGATTTTTTGATGATTTTTCCATTCAAATCAAAAGCATACAATCCACCATCAGTATCTTTATCGGTACCAATAATAATGCTTTTTGTAGCATCTGTTAGATTGATCCAAATAGCAGGATCATCAGTATCATGAGGTAATTTTTGAGTAACGGTTACTGGTTTCAAGGCGTCTTTTCGAACAGGAGCTAAAGAACTACCACAAGAATTTAATGTTAATGCTGCAATTACAGCGGCAACGATATGTTTATTTTTCATCATTTTTTTATATGTAGCAACAGGACAAAAAATGTCCTGTTGCTAAGTTAATTCTATTTTTGTTTGGGATTAAAAGTCAAATTTCAATCCGAAATTAAAACGTGCTTGATAGTATTCTACTTGTTTTGTATTAGCTGCAACACCTTGGTAGTAACGCAATGGCTGATTAGTCAAGTTGTTTGCTTCTGCAAAAAGACGAATGTGTGGTGTAATTTTGTAAGCCGCATTCGCATCTAAGAAAAATTGCTTGTCATAATAACTATCCTGATAGTCATCCGCTCCTAATTCGTCTAAATAATCTGCAGCGAAATTAGTTGAAACCCTTGCAGAGAAACGTTTGTTTTCCCAAGACAATGAACCATTGAACATATGCGGTGCAGTTCCCGGAAGACTGATATTTTTTCTTTCGTTTCCATCTTCGTCAGCAATTCCTTTTGCTTCTGATTTAGTATAAGTATAGTTCAAGTAAACTCCGAATCCTTTTAAAAATTTACTTTCGAAGAAATCCAACTGACGTTGTAACGCTACTTCAAATCCGTAAACATCTACACTTTTTCCGTTTCTGGATTGTATAAATGACCAGTTTTCACCTGTTGGGATTGGGTTAACCTGATTTGGAAAATCAGCAGCAAACTTAGTAGTTGTATATTGGTTATCGCTGTAATTGTAGATAAAATCATTTAATCTTTTGTAGAAAACACCTCCTGAGATCAAACCAACTGATTTGAAATAATTCTCAGCCATGAAATCATAATTATAAGAATACGTAGCATCAAGATCTGGATTTCCAGCAGTAATCTCCATGTCAGAAGCAATGTTGTTTACGTAAGGCGCCAAAGCATAATAGTTAGGTCTTGCTAAAGCTGTTGTTGCAGCTGCTCTTAAAATTAAATCTTTTGTAGCGTTGTATTGCAATGAAATACTTGGCAAAACATTAGTATAGGTATTTGTTGTAGTAATTTCGCCTTCTAATTCTTCTTCGTCTAATACACGGTTTCCGGTGTAATTGATATGAGTAGTTTCTGAACGAACTCCTAATACCATCGATAATTTATCATTAAAATCCTGATCCCATCTTACATAAGCAGCGTAGATATTTTCTTTAGCATTATAATTTACTGCTAAAAATTCTGCTGGATCAGATTCTTTGTCAAATAAAGTAGCATTATTCAAATCTAAGTTTCCTAAAAAGTTAGCTGATGCAAAAGTTCCTGCTACATATTTGTCTCCTGGATTGAATCCTTTTCCATCAAAAAAGCTTGTTGGAACGTTTGACAATAAATCCAAATTACTACTTGTTGGCTCATAAGAGAAGAAATTGTTGTTTCTCATTTTCTCTTTCATTCTCAATCTAAGACCTGTTCTGAATCTTCCTTTTTCACTTGGAATAATAGTAAAAGGAACACGAATATTTACTTTAGCTCCAAATTCACTTTCTGAAGTATCATCAGTGTTTTCAGAAGCAGAATCAAATTTCAATAAATTCAATGCTTCTCCTGTAGAAGTTACTAAAGGAAATTTGTTTTCTGAAAAATCCTGAAAAATATCCAAATCTTTTTGACGGTACTCGATATAACGCTCCTCAGGACGGTATTCTCTAGCTTTAGAATAATTAGCTGACCAATCCAAATCCAGCTTCGAATTAATTAAATGCTCTCCACGAAGTGAATAATTTTGAACCGTTTGTCTTTCTAACCTTCTGTTTTTATTTCGATTATTATCAATTCCACCTTTAGTTTGACGTTTTACACGACCTTCATAACCTATAATGTTTTCTCCGTCGTAAATGGCTTCAATATCATCATAAGTTGTTCTGAAACGATTTTCTCTATCGTCTCTCCAGTTGTAAATAGCATTCGCAAAAATGGTATTGTTTTCATTAAATTTATAATCTAAAGCAATCGAACCACTTCTACGAATACGTTGTACATCGTATCTTCTAATTTCGGCAGCTTGTATAAATTCGTTTCCAAATTCGTCTTTTGCCCATTCGTTTTCTACGTTATCTGAACCGTAATCTACATTATTGTATGAACCACTTATAACAGCTCCTAATTTATCATTCAAAAAACGATTTCCATAAACCAAACCTGCAGTATAAGATGCTTTTTCGCGAATAGGTAAAAACCCTCCTGCTACTGTAGCCGAAATTCTTTCTCCATTTGGAGTCGCTCTGGTAACTAAATTTACCGAACCTCCAATTGCATCTGCATCCATATCAGAAGTCAGGGTTTTATTTACTTCGATAGTCGAAATCATATCCGATGGAATTAAATCCATTTGTACATTTCTATTGTCTCCTTCAGCCGATGGAATTCTATCACCATTTAAAGTAACAGAGTTCAATGATGGTGCTAAACCTCTAATGATAATGTTTCTTGCTTCCCCTTGATCATTTTGCATTGTAACACCTGGAACACGCTTTAAGGCGTCTCCAATATTAGCATCTGGAAAACGTCCTACCTGATCTGATGAGATTACATTTCCAATATTTTTATTGTGTTTTTGTTGGTTTAAAGCTTTGGCCTGACCTTTTAAGATGTCTCCAATAACTACTTCATTTAATTGAGTACCTGAAGTTGCTAATGCAAAATTATGAACAGCGTTTCCGCCTTGAGTTACTGAAACTGTTGTAGTACCAGTAGCATATCCTATATAAGTTACTTTTACAGTATAAGATCCTTCTTGAACATTTAAAAATTCATAACGTCCGTTGTAGTCAGAAATGGTATATTTATTCATTCCTTCTAATTGAAGCATTGCACCTGGTAGTGGCATTTTATCATCGGCATCTAATACTTTTCCAGATATTACTCCTTTTTGAGCATATCCTACTAGTGCCAGTAAAAAAAACATCACGACTAAATAATTTTTTTTCATTGTTCTTGTTTTAATTAATTTTGAGGCAAAACTAGGCGCCAACTATTAATTTAAACACCGAAAAAAATTAAGCAATTGTTATCAATCCCTGCAATAAAAAAATATTTAATTACAATAAGATAACATTCAATTGTCAAAAAACAATTTGGATTTGAAGTTGAGAAAGACTTAAATTAGAAAATAATCAACAGAAAGAATGTCTAAATACAGCACATCAAAAAAGTCCCAATACAAAAGATATATCTTGGCTCCGATATTAATTTTTCGAAAACTGGCAGGAGTAAATCCGTAGAAAAATTTAAAAGCTGCCGAAAAATGAGACACATCTTTATAGCCACATTTGTACGCTACTTCACCTACATTTGAAACTTCATTTTTAAATAAATCTTTGGCATGTTCCATCCGAAGTTGTGTAACGTAACTTTTTATTGTTGTTTTAAAACAAGCCTTGAACCCTTTTTTAAGTTTGAACTCATTGAGCGATATTAATCTCGAAAGTTCCGAAAGTGAAGGTGCATTGGTAAAGTTTTTTTCTAAAATTAATTTGGCTTTCAACAATTTGCTTAAATCTTCCTCTCCTATTTGTTCTTCACTTTTAGGTTTTTCTATTAATGAATCCAATTGGAAAATCAGCAACTCTTTGATTTTAGCTTCCAAATACATTTTTTTCATTGAACCTTCGTAAGTACAATTTTTAATTTCGTGAATAACCCATTGTATTCCGGAATTGAAAGGAGCATATTTAGGCGTTAAATAGCCTGTTTTCTTCTGATTGATGTTTTTAGAGAATTTTTTATGAAGTCCCCAGTCTTCATTTATCAATTTCGAATAAAAATCGGGAGATAAAATAATGGACAAATAATTTATTTCTTCTAAAGCCGGAATTTTAAAAGTAGCATTCAGCTTAGAGGCGTATAAAATATTATGTGTGTTTTCTATCGAATAAGAATCATTTTCTACCTGATCAATATGAGTTTCTAAATTATTCGAAAAAATAAAATTCATTACTACGGATTCTCCAATCATTTCGGTTTGGATAATCTGCTCTTCGGAAAAAAACATCTTAGTATCCAGAATTAAAATTCCTTCAGTAATCAGATTGTGAATCGTTATTTCCTCAATTTTTTCATTTTTTACAGTGATTTTCTCTTCTACAAAATGACTTTTCTGATTGTAAGAATCGCCCGTTTCAATTAATATGAGGGGTTCTTGATGTCCTATAATTTTCGATTTGAATTTCAAAATAATAATCCGTTTTTACAAAGTAATAATCCGTTTTTCCCTAATTGACTTATTCACCTTGGGTGTATTTTTGCAGCAAATTTATTTATATTAAATCTAATTAAGGATAGTTTTTTAATAAAAAAACATATTAATCTAATAATGAACACAAAACTACTTTTTTCTGCATTATTTATCTTACTTTATTTTTCTTGTTTTTCTCAGGAAACCAAAAAAAATGAAAAAGCTAGCAAAACTGAAAAAACAACTAAAAAGGAAGCAGAAAAAGAAGCTGAAGAATTAAATGATGTTAGCGTAAAGGGAAAATCTAAAAAAGAAAAAGTAGAAACCAGTGGTTTTGCTGTAGCTATTATAGAAACTAAAGAGGCATCATTAAGAAACCTAACCACTAATGAATTACTAGACCGTTCCGTTGGTGTGCGTGTAAGACAAAATGGAGGAATTGGCTCTAATGTAGAATACAACCTTAACGGTATGTCGGGAAGTACTGTTGGAATCTTCCTAGACGGTATTGAAATTTCTACTTATGGTCAGTCCTTTAACCTCAACAATATCCCACCAGCTATGATTGAGCGTATAGAAGTATACAAGGGCGTTTTACCTTCTCATTTAACAGGTGATTATGTAGGCGGTGCTATTAATGTGGTATTAAAGAAAGATGTCTCTCAAAATAATGCAACTGCTGCTGTTTCTTATGGTTCATTTAATACCTTTCAATCAGATCTTAGTGTAACATTTCGTGAAAAAAAATCTGGACTTTCGTTTAGAGGTTCTGGGGCTTATACCTACACCGATAATAGTTATGAAACATGGGGACACTCTTCAACCTATGTAAATGAATTTCAGCAAATTATTAGAAACTACAAAACGAAACGATTCAACAATACTTATAAAAACTTAGCAGGACGCTTTGAAGTTGGTTTTACTGATACTAAATGGGCAGATCAATTTTTTATCGGATACAATGGATCGAGCAACTACAATGAAATTCCACATGGAATTACAATGTCAGTACCTTATGTAGGTAGATTCAATGAAACAGAAGCTCACGCATTTATACTAAATTACAATAAGAAAAATTTCCTAACAAAAGACTTAACCTTAAATATCAATGCTGTACGTAGCGAACGTAGTACTTACTTGCAGGATACTGTTGGTTTCGCTTACAACTGGGATGGAACAATAAGACAAGTTATTGAAAATGACGAACTTGTTGATTTAAGAACAAAAGACGGAGGGCAACAGGGAGTAAAAGTTATTTCAAATATAGAAAGAAAGGTCATTAATGCTCGTTCTAATTTAGGTTATATGATCACTGACGGTCATCGTGTTTCATTGAATCATAAAATTGAAGGAACCAGTAGAAAAGATGAAGATTTATTAAAACCTGGAGCCCGAGATTTAGCTACCAAAAGTGATATTTACAAGAATATTATTTCTATGAATTATGAAGCGGAAACATTCAATAGAAAATTAAAGACAAATATTTTAGGAAAGTACACCATTAATCGTACCAATGATATACGTAAAAGAATTGTAACAACAGATGGAGTAAATTCAATTGTAGAAGAGAGCAATACTACTACTGATAGCAATTTTGGCTATGGTGGTACAATCTCTTATAATTTAATTCCTGATGTATTCATTATTGGATCTATGGAAAACTCATATATAATGCCTGATGAAGTACAATTTTTTGGTGATCCTTCGAGAAACATATTATCTAATCTTCAATTAAAACCAGAGAAATACATCAATTATAATTTAGGATTTCGTTGGAATCCATCAAATTTTGGCAAACATAAAGTATCCCTTTACGCTAATGCTTTCTGGCGTAATGGATATGATAAAATTACGCTACAAACAGTAGCTGATGCAGATATTAAAGATGACTCAGGTGCTGATATACAAGTTTCGAAGTATGTTAATCTTCAAATGACACAAGCAAGAGGTTTCGAAGCTGAAATTATTTATATCTACAATAACCGTCTTAATACTTCTTTTAACATTTCAAAGTTCAACAATCTTGATAAAAGTCAATTAGATGAAAAGGGAAATCCAAATAGATATTACAATCATCAAGTAGTCAACGAGCCTTACTTTACTATGAACATGAATATGCAGTATAGTTTTAAAAATCTTTTTCAGGAGAAATCGACATTGAGTACTTATTACAATGCAGGATATGTAGGCGAATATTTTACTGTTAGAGGACAACCTCAATTTTCAATAACACCAACTCAGTTTGCACACGATTTAGGACTAAGTTATCGCTTTCCTACTCAAAAATTGGTCGCTAGTATAGATGTAAAAAACATCTTCAATGCCGAAGTCTATGATAATTTTCAAATACAAAAACCAGGTAGAGGAATCTATTTCAAATTGAATTACACCTTTAGTAAATTTTTATAATCAAATTAAATTAATATCATGAAAAAAAATCTATTTAGAATAGCATTATTTAGTACTGTTATTGCAGCTCTAACATTAGGAAGCTGTAGTAATGACGACAATAACAATGACGGTTCAGGAACAAATCCTGATGATGGTACACGTTGGATTACTTTAACAGGATCTTTTCCTGATGCTGGAGGAACTGCAGGAAACGGTGGTACTCGTGCCTATGCAATTACTCCAGAAAATGCAGCCAATCCAAATTATGAAGTAGATCTTTTTAAAATGGAAGGTGAAAAATATGTAAATGGATTTGCTTTAAAATCAAGCCGTACTGCACGTGTTCAAGCGTCTGAAGATGGTAAATTTTTATACAACATTCAATATACCGGAACAGAAGGTGGTGTATTTAATAAATACAAAGTATCTGGAGAAGGTAAATATGAAGAAGTAGGTTTTGAATTAAATACTGCAACAATTTTAGGAACATCTCCTCGTTGGGTAAAAGCAGCAGAAGGAATTGGTGTTGGAGTGTCTTTTGGAGAAGCTTTAGATCCTTACACAGGAACTGCTCCTAATTATGTATACCGTCATCCAAAAGGTACAATAAAAATCGCAAATATAGATTTAAACAGTACTGCTATTACAAATACTGGTAGTATTAATATCAACCTTGGAACTGAATTAGAATCTAAAGGATACTATGTATGGAGAGCTGATGTACCTGTTTTAAACCAAGCAAAAGACAAATTATATATTGGTTTAGGTATTAGAAGACATGATATAGCAAATGGAACAGTTACTACAAACACATCAGGCGTTATTAATGGATGGACAACAACTTCAACAAGAGACTTAGGTACTGTTACTTATGTAGTAGATTATCCAAAATTAACAAATGCTAAAATTATCATTTCTGATAACAGTAAGATTGACAATTTAGGATACCGTACACTAACACAATATGTTGGTACTGATGGAAATCTTTACCAAGCTACTGCTACTTCTGGTCCAGATATCTTACGTATTAGTAAAACAACTGGTGAGTATGATCAAAATTATCACTTTAATCTAAATACCGCATTAGGTATAACTGGTGCTCAAATTAAAGCTTGGAGATATGTTAAAGATGGTCTTGCTGTTGTTTTATATACATCAAGTACTCCAGGTGGATATGTTGCTTTAGTAAATCTAAATGATAAAACTGCAACTAAATTAGCTACAGATATAGAAGCTGACACAGCATTATCATCTACATTTGGACAATTCCAAAACATAGGTTTAATTGGAGACAATGTATATCTTCCGTTAACTCCTTCAGGAAAAGAGGGTAATATTTATATTGTAAATGTAAAAAACAAATCAATTACAAAAGGAGCTAAATTAAAAACTGCTACAGGAAGTTTCTTCTTAGGTGCTTACTAAGGAAAACAACTGAAATTTATTTTTCCTTAATTATAAAAAACAAATCCCGACAAATTAAAAACTTGTCGGAATTTTGCTTTTAAAAAACTTGTACTTTTTTACATCATACTCAGAATCTCTTTTTTGAAAGCATCATATTCGCCTTGCAGAATCAATCCGTTGTCAAGGAGTTTTTTGTAGTTCTGAAGTTTAGCAAAAAGTTCATCCTGCGTCAATTCGTTTATTGGTTTTTCTTGTGTATGAGTATTATTTTCTGGAAAAGGCTCAGCATAATTAGGAACTGCTGGCATGATTTCAGCATAATTAGTAACTTCTTCTGTTTCTATTTCTTCGATTTCCTCCTCTAAAAATTCTTTGGGAGCAGGTACTGCATTTTGAACTGATCCTGTTTTTAAGATATCCAATTGTTCCTTAGCATAGGTAAAGATCTTTCTGGCTTGAGTTTTCGGAATGTAATCAATAGACACTGTCATATCCGTTTTTGTCGAAAAAGAAAATTCAGAACCTAAAATATTCTCTTTTACAAAAGTGCCTTCAATTTGATCCCAGGTGTAATCAACAAAATCCATTGAAAGTCCTAAGTTTTTAGGCTGACAGATAATTATTCTTTTATTGGTCAAAACAATACTATCCGGAAAAACCGTAATTGCTGGTTTTTTTTGAACTCCAATATATCCTATTTCTTCATTCTTCATTAATAAATCATTCAGCTTTGAAGTAATTTTTTCTATCGCTTTAGGATCTTGTTCTTCGTTTAAAAATTTTTTAATTTGATCTTTCATTTTAGACTCAATTTATTTTCTATTGGTTGAATAATCATTTTACAATACAAAAGTAAGACCTAATTTCATAAATATGAGTTAATTATCCCAACTTTAGTTTGTAATTATTTTTGATAAAAATACACAAAAAAGCCTTAGTTACTTTCTTCTAAACAACTAAGACTTCTATTTTACTTTCATTATTTTCTACAACAATCCTTTTCTTTTTTTCTCTAAATACCCATAATAAGTAAGGTTATTAGGCACATTAGCCTTTGGAAAGAAATAACTAGCCATCCATCCTACAAAAAACAATACAATATGACTATAGACACCTAACATGTATTTGTGTTGCGTAAAATTATAAGAACCTAAGTCTAAAACAAGCTCTCTATGCATACCATGTCCTGTAAAAGTTGAAGTTAACAAAGCATAACTGGTAAAGATGATACAAGCTACAATTCCCACGTTCAAACCTTGCCTATTAGCTCTGTTTACAAAAAGTCCTAACAGTAGCATTCCAGCAATCCCTCCTGAAAAGATAGCATACAACATGAAAACCGTTGATAATATACTGAGTCCGCTTCCTAATTTTATATAAATAGTAGCTATTGAAATTGCACCAAGACCCGCAAGAACGACTAATAATTTCCCAAAATTAAGTTGTTGTCTTCCTGAACTATTGGGTTTCAATCGCTTGTAATAATCGTCTACGCCTACAGCTGCCAACGAATTCAAATCGGCATCTAAACTTGAAATAGCTGCTGCAATAAGTGCGGATAATATTAAACCAATTAATCCCGGAGGCAATTGGGTGGTAATAAAATACGGAAAAACAGCATCTGCTTTTATACCCGCAGGTAAATGCAATTTATTTATGGCATAAAAAGAAAACAATGCTGTTCCTATAAACATAAAAAGTGTCCATATAGGCACCGTAATTGCTATTCCTATGATAGAACCTCTTATGGCTTCTTTATCTGATTTTGCGGTAAGATATCGTTGTACAATGGTTTGATCGGCACCGTATTTTTGTATGGCATAAAACAATCCATTGATAGACATCACCCAAAAAGTAAGATTAACAAAATCCCAGTCGAAAGGACCAAATCCAATTTTATCCTGATCCACTGCATAATTTACAATGGCTCCAAGACCGCCATCAGTCTTGAAAATAATTACTCCAATAGCTACTAATCCACCTAAGATGAGTAAAAATCCCTGGATAACATCCAGCCAAATTACGGCTTCCATTCCGCCTAAAAGTGTGATAAATATAATTGAAATTCCTATAACCCAAAGTATCGTTAACGAATCTACTCCAGTCATAGAAGTCAAGGCTAATGATAAAAGAAATAATACGGATCCCATTTTTGAAAAATGGGCAAAAATGAATCCAATAGAACCATAGACTCTGGCTAAATACCCGAATCTCTTTTCAAAATATTCATAGGCACTTAATCCAATTACGTTGCGGTATAAAGGCACAATAAATCGTATCGAGAAAAACAGCACAACAGGTACCATGAAACCTTGTATTAGCAATATCCAATTGGATTTATAACCTTCTCCAGGATAGGCTAAAAAAGTAACGCTACTGATTAATGTTGCAAAAATGGACATTCCAATAGCCCAGGCCGGAATATTTCCTCCTGCTGCAAAATATTGTTGTGTATTGGTATTTTTTTTAGAATATTTTACTCCAACTCCTAACGTAACTAATAATGATAAAATTATTATTAGGTAGTCAATTAAGTGTAACGAAGATTCATTCATTCCTTCATAATTTTTAAAATTTCCAGACCGACTCAGTCCATTGATAGCTTCCCGGCTTTAGTGTTAGATGCATTTTGTTTGTTTGCTCAATCTCCATCCTTATAACACCCTGAGAGAGTTCCTGTTCTGGGTAAAACTTTTTATATCCTAAATGCTCAATAATAGAATAGGCTGTTGCCCCTCCTTCTATCAATAATTCTTCCAAAGTTACCTTTTCGAGAATTTTTTTTATTAACACCCCAAATATATCATTAATTTTGTTAGAGACATCCTCTACCCCTTTACATTCTAACTCGTCTATGGCTATAACAACCTTATCTTTCTTCTGAATAATTTTAATAATTTCGTTTGACCATTTTTGTATAATTTTCTCATAATCATTATCACAAAAAATAGTTTTGGGCATATAAGAAACACATGCACCATTTTCTTTCGCTCTTTTCACTACCGCTCTGCTAGGCTGATAGTTACTCCCACATAAATACAACGCTTTTTTGCCAAACGCGAGGGAAGATACTGCTTTTTTTCTTTCGGATTTAATTTTCGTTAAAATTGCATTAAAAAAACTAGCTCCGCCCGCAGGCAAGGTAGTTTCATCAATTAGGTTTGCCCAGCCCATTAGATCTTCATTGGTTGGAGTATTCCCAATTATAAAGCCTTCGCAAGGCATTTCCTGTCCCAGAGAAATAGAAAAAGATTGGTCTTTGTAATCACTCCCAATCATATCTAAAACATTTGAAGTAGTTCCTTTGGCAAAATCGTCATCAAAAAAGTTGGATTCCATCAATGGAATTTCATTGATATAATAGACACCATCCACAATGGTTCGCTGCAATAAAGGATTAGCAGGAACAAGCAATACTTTTTCTTTTCCAGAGACTTCTAGTTGGACTTTGAGTTCGTCACCCACTTTTCCCCGAAGTAAGGAATCGGTTTTTTTATAAATAAAATCAGGCTTTAGTGCCAATAATTCTTTGGTAATTTGTTTGATCTGGTTTTGAGCTTCAATTTTACTTAAAGATCTTGTATTTGTAGCTATTACCAGTACTTCACAGGTGTAATTTAAGTTTACGCTGGTATCTATCGTAACCGAAAATCCGTTACGAATACCAATTCCACCTATTTCGGCAGCACCTGTAAAATCATCTGATATAACCGCTATCATTCGCTATAGATTATCTTGTTTGTTTCTATGTAATCTTGCAGCATATTCTATAGCAAGCACCATTGCATTTGGACTTGCAATTCCTTTTCCTGCAATTTCCATCGCAGTCCCATGATCTACCGAAGTTCTAATAATGGGTAATCCCAATGTTATGTTTACTCCTCTTACACTTTTCATTTGTCCTTTTGACTGATCCCAATTGAATCCAACGGTTTTAAAAGGAATATGTCCCTGGTCGTGATACATTGCCACACAACCGTCATAAACACCTCCAATTGCTTTTGGAAACAAGGTATCGGCAGGAATAGGTCCTTCTACATTGAATCCTCTTTTTAGCGCTTCCTGAACTGCTGGAAATATTTCTTGTTCTTCTTCATAACCAAAAAGTCCTCCATCACTAGCATGTGGATTTAATCCGGCAACTCCAATTTTAGGATTTGCAATTCCTAACTTTCTACAAGCTTCATCAATAAGAGAAATACATTCCAGAATTCTGTCTTTTTTAACCAAATCGCAGGCTTGTCTTAAAGAAACATGAGTTGAAACGTGGATGACTCTTAGATTTTCTTCCACCAATAACATTCCGTACTTTTTAGTATTGGTATAATGTGCGTAGATTTCAGTATGTCCTGCAAATACGTGACCTGCTTTTTGAATTGATTCTTTGTTTATGGGACCTGTAACTGTTCCATCAATTTCTCCGGCTAAAGCCAATTCGATATTTTTAACAACCGTTTTAAAAGCCACATCACCTGCTTCTGCTGTAATTTCGCCCATCTTTACATCGGCGCTATTTATATAATTCAAATCAAAAACATCAATAATTCCTTTTTCAAATTTGGCATCGGCAATTTTTGAAATGCTATTTATTTTTAAATCCAATCCACAAAACTCAATGGCTTGTTCAAAAATAGTTGCTTCACCTACTAAAACAGGTTGACAAACTTCATAAATATTAGAATCCAATAAGGCTTTTACCGCTACTTCGGGACCTATACTAGCAGGATCACCCATTGTAATACCTAATATTGGCTTTCTATTTTTCATTATTCAATACTGTTTAAACTTTTTAAATCGTTTCCGTAATTGTTTATTTTTTCTAATGCCATCTTTTCATCTGCTCCACTAACAGCAATCATTGGCATTGCAACATTTTTGGAACATAGATTATAATTGGATAACAGGAGTTTCAAAATTGGAATAGAATTACACAAAATTTGATTTTCTTGGTACACCTTAGAAATAGCATCGCTTTTTTCTTGTGCTTTTTGTGCAGCCTGATTGTCTTCACTTAAAACACTTCTGTAAATCGTGTTATACAATTGTGGCGTTAAATTTCCAGTACTTGGCACTAAACCATCAGCTCCAAGCAACATGCCTTCATAAGATTTGGCAGCCCAACCCAATAAATACGAGAAATCTTCGCGGTCTTTCCAAAGTGAAATGGCTTTTTCCATTCGTTCTTCACCTCTTTCTGATTCTTTGTAACCTACGATATTAGGATGCTTACTCAACTCTTCGACAATATCTAAATCTATAGACATATTGGTAGTCATAGGCATATTATAAACAATCAATGGTAACGAAACTGCCGATGCCAATTGATTGAAATAATTTAAAATATGATTTTGACTCAATGGATAATAATATGGAACGTGAGCCACCAGGACATCAACACCTAAATCCGTAAAAACTTTGGCTTGATCTAAAGATTCCTGGAAACAATTTCCAGAAATCCCAGCATAAATCGTGGCTTTTCCTTTAGCTACTGCTACTGTTTTTTTAACCAATGCAACTTTGCTTTCGAAAGAAATTGAACTCGATTCGCCAGTAGTTCCCAACACAAACGGATGACAACCACCGTCAATTAAATGATTGACCAAAACACTTACAGCATCTAAATCAATACTCGAATCGGTACGTAAAGGTGTTACCATTGGCACTACTACTCCACTATATTTTTTTATTTTTTTCATTTCAAACTAAAAGGCGGCTTTATAAATTGCAATGGCATCATCAACTGCAATTTCTCTGATGTTATTTTTTAATAATCGTTGTACTTTAATAGCTCCTTCTGCTAACTGAGTAATCGATTCTTCTTTTACTCCTGCCTGACTTAACGAAATAGGTAAACCGCAATCAACAATTAATTGCTTCAAAATCTTAACACCTTCCAGAGCAGTTTCTCTTGAATTGCTTTTCTTATCAGCACCTAAAACCTCCGCTATTCGCTCATATTTATCAGCATTTGCTTCGATATTAAATTCCATCACATATGGCAGCAATAATGCATTTGACAATCCGTGCGGAATATGAAATTCTACGCCCAGAGGATATGATAAAGCATGCACCGCAGCGGTATTAACCGGTCCAAGACACATACCTCCATACATACTTCCTAAGGCAACTTGTTTTCTGGCTTCTAAATCATTACCATCATCACAGGCTCTTTTTAAATATTTTGCAATAATTCGAATGCCTTCTAAAGCATACAAATCAACAAAAGGATGTGCAAATTTATTAGTATATGCTTCTAAACAATGCGTTAAGGCATCAATTCCTGTAGCAGCCGTAATATTTTTTGGCAAAGACACCGTTAAGAGAGGATCGATATATGCAGCATCGGGAACTAAAAACGGACTAATAACACCTACTTTTTCTCCTTGATGGTTTACAAAAATAGCATTTGGAGAAACCTCGCTTCCTGTACCAGAAGTGGTTGGAATACAAGCCACATAAGTGTTTCTTTCTTTAAGATTTCCAATTCCTTTTATTTCATCCAGAGTTTGCGAATTCTTTAGCTGAGCCGCTACTAACTTAGCAACATCTAACACACTTCCGCCTCCAATGCCAACAATACTATCGGCATTAAAAGCTTTTGCTTTTTCTAAAGTCGTATTAAAGTCATCAAATGTAGGTTCGACCACAATAGATTCGTCAATTGCAATTTCAATTCCTTGTGATTTTAATTCTTCTAAAAAAGAAATTAAAGCACTTTGAAGTTCGGCAATAGTTACCAGAAACATTCGCTTAAATCCTTTTTCTAAAAAATCATTCACAAATCGTTGCATGCTTCCTTCTCCGAAGACAACACGATTAGGATTTAAAATTACAATTTCTTTCATTTTTCTATTTTAACATAAACAACTGTAAAACAACAGACTAACTTTTATATTTTTTTACTCTAAAAATGTAAACGTTTACATTTTTAGAGTAAAAAAAAAAACTACTCGATAGGAGCAGTTGACTTTCTGAGCATAAACTCAGTTTTCAATATAATACTTTCTTTTTTACTACTTGGATCTAAAATTCGTCCATGAAGCATTTCAGCAGCTTTTCTACCCATATCAAATCCTGGCTGACGAATAGCAGTTAATGGTGGATTTAACGAAATAGACCAAGACATATCATCAAAACCAATAATCGAAATCTCTTCTGGAATTCTAATATTTTTAGCATGAATGGCTTCAAGTGCTCCCAAAGTCAACAAATTATTTCCTGAAAAAATAGCTGTTGGTCGGTCTTCTAATTCTAAAATTTTATTAGCAATTTCAAATCCAGTTTTATAATCAGAATCCCTTTTTAGAACCGTATTTCCACTAAAAGAAACCCCGTCAAAAACTAAATTTTCATCAAAAGGAACACCATGTTTACTTAAAGCTCTTTTGTAGCCAGCTAAACGTTCGATATAAGTTGGGATCTTAAAATAACCTGAAATAAAAGCTATCTTTCTATGACCAATGCTCAAAAAATGATCAATAGCATTAAAAGCGCCATTTTCATTATCTACTTTTACAATATCTACATCAATCTCGGTCAAGCCTCTATCGATACAAACAACAGGAATATTCTTTTTTATTAAATTTTCAATTCCTTTATCCTTGCCATGAATAGGTGCAACGATCAATCCATCAATATTTTCAGACTGAAAAATATCTAAGTATAATTTTTCTTTTTTGTCATCCTGACCAAAATTCCCAATCATAACAGCAAAATTATGCTGATAGGCATACTCCTCAACTCCTCTAACGACATCAACGAAAAATGGATTTTGGATATCAGGAATAATCAACCCCAACAATTTAGTTTTGCCATTGGAACTTCTTAACCTTTGGGCTACACGATTGGGTCTGTAATCCAGTGCAGCTATAGACGCTTTCACTTTTACCACGGTAGACTCGCTTACCTTAGGATCATTATTAATTACCCTAGATACTGTGGCTATAGAAACCTTCGAATGTTCAGCTACCGCTTTTAAATTTGACAAATTTGATAAATGTAAACGTTTACACTACAAATATGACGATATAAAATTTAAAAAACAAATTTTAATCTCTTTTGTTTTTACATCGAAAATAAATAATCTGAAACACTACAAGTCAGATACTTCCTGCTGGACTTTCTTAGTTAAACTCTTAAAAACTAAATCATAAGAAAGATCAATCATTTCTTTTAGAAAAGAACTAGAAATCGTTGTATTTATAGCAACAGTATTCCAATGGTTTTTGTTCATATGAAATCCGGGTTGTATGGCTTCATATTGCACTCTCCACTCTTTAGCTAAATCCGGATTGCATTTTAAATTCACTGATGGATTTCCTATTTCCCATTGTTTCAAAGAGGATAATGCAAATATTTTTCCTCCTACTTTAAAAACTAAAGTATCCTGATCAAAAGGAAAATGCTCCGTTACTCCTTTCTTAGAAAGACAATACTCATAAAAAGTTTCTAAATCCATAATTTAATCTTTTCCAATTGCTTAGCTTATTCTTAAAATCAATTCGTAATTTAGTATTTAGTGTAACAAATACCGATAACAAACAAAAATAATATTAAAACTCTATTGATTTTAGAAAAGTTTAAAATTTAATTTAGAATTAATTTAAATAAGATTTATATTTGCAGCACTTTTTTACTATATAGTTTGTATTCTCAAAAGTACTTTTACTTCAATGAAAATCAATAGCAATACTGAATCCACACATTTTGAATCTTTCAAAGAAGGAGATCAAGTTGCGTTTGCTTATTTCTACGATCAGTATTTTAGCAAAATTCAAGCTTTTAGCATTTCGTTTATTTACGACAAAGAAGAAGCCGAAAATGTCACCCAGGAAGCATTTTTACATTTATGGGAAAATAGAAGTAATATAGATTCTATTAACGGAATTAGATCTTTTTTATATACTTATACCAAATCCAAATGTCTAAACATAATTCGACATAATAAAGTCAAAGACCGATTTAAAGATGATGTTTTGAATCAAAAAGAAAGAGAACTGGATACTGAAATCCTAAACTCGATTTCTTTTGATGTTTTAGAATTGACCGAATTAGAACATCTTATCCACGGATCAATCAATAAACTACCTCCAAAAACACGTGAAGTTTTTATAAAAAAACGTTTTGAACAAAAGAAAAACGTAGAAATTGCCGAAGAAATGCAAGTAACTTTAAAAGCCGTTGAAGCCCATATGACAAAGGCTTTAAAGCTTTTAAGAAACAGTTTATCCGATTATATAACAATTATTTTTCTTTTTATTTATAATAATTAAAAATAGAACATAGGGTTTTTAATCTCTTGAGTGTACTTACTAAAGAGACTTTATAAAAACTCAAAAATATGATATCGGACATAATTTATAAATACTTATCTAATGAAGCTACAGAGCAAGAAGTGCAAAGACTTTTTGAATGGATTGAAGCTTCTGAAGACAATAAAAAGCATTTTATAAACATCAAAAAAACATGGGTAATTACCACGCTTTCAGAAACCATTTCGACTGAAACTACTCCTGTTATCAATATCAAACCAAAAAGCAAAGCTGCTTCTTATTTAAAATATGCTGCAGTATTTTTAGTCTTGGTCGGTTTGACAAAACTGGCTTTCGATTATAACCAAAAAACAAAACTTTCAAAAGAAATTGTTCTCGAATTAGGAGACGGTCGATTTGAATACATTACTAAAAACAATCAAACTGCTTTATTAAACGACAAAGGCAATTTGATTGCTAAAAAATTTCCTAATCAAATCATTTATTTCGGAAAAGTTAAAGACGAAGAAGTTTTATACAATACACTTAAAGTTCCATATGGAAAAACATTTCGACTGACATTATCCGACGGTTCGGTTGTTAGTTTAAATTCGGGAACTACATTGCGTTATCCCGAACAATTTGGAATCAACGGAAACCGAAAAGTATATTTAACTGGTGAAGCTTTTTTTGAAGTTACCAAAGACAAACAACATCCATTTATTGTAAATACCAATCAGGTTGATATTGAAGTTCTTGGAACAAAATTCAATGTGAGTGCCTATCCCGAAACTCCAACAGTAAACAGTACTTTGGTGGAAGGAAGTATTCTAATGTCTGAAACAAACAATAAATCGAATGCTATTTTACTGGAACCAAACCAAATGGCAACTTGGTTCAGTCATTCAAAAAAAATGATAATAAAAGCCGTCGATCCTAGTTTTTATACCGCTTGGACTAAAGGAGAACTAGCTTTTAAAGATACCCCATTTTCTACAATTGCTAAAATAATTCAGCGTACCTACGACGTTGAAATTATCAATGAAAATTCTGATTTGGCCAAACAGAATTTTACTGGTACTATCAAAATTAGCGAATCCAGTGTTGAGAATATTTTAGAACTTCTAAAACGCGACACACCATTCAATTATTCGATAAACAAAAACACCATAACTATTAGTAATTTTCCTAATTAAATAAAAAATGACTCTTAAGGCACAACCCAATTGGAGAAAAACACTGTTTTTCTTAGCCATACTATTATCTAATTTTAAAGGTTTTTCTCAGAGCAAATCCATTACATTGCATTTGAAAAACCAACCTATAACTTTAATTATCAAATCAATTGAAGAACAAAGTGGTTTTAGAGTACTATACAATGCACGAAAAATAGACGCCGATCAAAAGATTTCTATCCATATTGAAAATGCATCATTAGAAGAAGTTTTAAAACAGTTAGTAAAGGACAAAAACATTTCTTTCTACATCCAAAAAAAGCAGGTTTTACTAACTAATTCAACTCCTTCAGAAACAGCAACCGTAAAACCGCTGCAAAAAGAAAAATCTGTAAAAGGAATTGTTTTAGGCGCAAAAGACAAGCTACCACTTCCAGGTGCTACCATTAGAATAAAAGGAACAGGAATGGGCGCAATAACTGATGTTAATGGAAAATTTGTACTTCAATTAACAACTGATAATAGCAACGCTATCGAACTTGAAGTAGCCTATCTAGGAATGCAAACTCAAATTAAAAAAATAGACAATAAATCAGAATTGGTTTTCTATCTTGAAGAAGCTATAGATGAATTAAATCAGGTGGTAATTACCTCTTCTTATGGAACTAAAAAACTCAAAGAAGAAATTGTAGGAAGTATTTCTACTATCAATGCAAAAGATATTCCAGTCCAACAAGCTTCTGAAAGTATTGATAAAATGCTTGAGGGACAAATTGCAGGAGTTTTAATCGAAAACACCTCTGGAGTTGGCGGCCCTGTAAAAATCAACATTCGTGGACAAGGAACTTTAAAACCTTTAGGAAATACAGTTTACGGAACTTCTACTCAACCGCTTATCATTATTGATGGTGTTATCATGACAGAAGAAACCTTTATAGATAGCCCATTTTTTAATGGTCAGGGTTCATTTTCAGAAGACCTATCTAATCCTTTAGCTAATATTTCTCCCGAAAACGTTGAAAGTTTTACGGTTCTTAAAGATGCAGCAGCTGTAGGTATTTATGGAGCCGATGGAGCTAATGGTGTCATTTTAATTACAACCAAAAAAGGAAAAATAGGCAAAGCTAAATTTGGTTTTTCAAATCAGTTGGGAGTTTCTTCTGCCATTAATCAAATTAAATATTTGAATGGAGAGCAATATACCGAAATGAGAAATGAATATTTAAGAAATACTTCTCCAGGAGGTACACTTCTTACATATAATGGAGTAGAAACAGATTGGTTTGATTTATTAAATAATTCCGGTATTTATAACAAATGTAATTTCAATGTTTCTGGTGCAACTTCAAAGTTTTCATACAGAACAAATATATCGTATCTGGATATTGATGAGCCTCAATTAGGAAATAAAACAAAACAATTAAATGCTGGAATAAATTTAGGTTACAGACAATCAAAATGGGATGTGAACGTCTCTTTAAATCCAAGTTACATCAAAAAAGATGCTCCTAACACCTATTATTCTTATGCTTACATCCCAACAATTTCACCGTACAACCCTGATGGATCTTTCACGCTTTCTGGTGTTACTGGAGTAACTGGTGGGAACCCTTTGGCGGCTATTGCTCAAAATCAAAATGAGACTAATAATTATGGTATTTTAGGAAGTTTAAATTTAGGTTACAAATTAAGCAATACTATCAAATTCATAACTTTATTTGGAATAGATTATAAGGATAAAGAACAGGACCGCTATTTTTCAGGAGAAAATGAAAGCGGAAGAAACAGTGGTACTTTTGTCTTAGACGGAATAACATACCCTAACTGGGGCAGAAGAGCTATCAATAAACGAAATTCTACCAAATGGAACTGGCAAGGGCAAATGTTATTCGATAAGCAAATTAATAAAAATCATACTATCGATGGTGTTTTAGGTTTTGAACTCGCAGAAGAAAAAGGAAGATTTAATTACAGTTCAGCTACTGGGTTTGTAAATCCAAACATTGTTAACTCAATTACAGATGCCTTGCAGGATGACAACCCTTTGACTAGTGCCGACGAAACAACAACGAAACAAAGTTATCGAAGTGAAATAAGCAATGGGTCAAGAGTTTCCTTGTTTTCACAAATCAACTATAATTATAAAAAACGATACTTTTTATTAGGGAATTTTAGACGAGACGAAAGTTCTGTTTTTGGTGATGACACCAATGTTGCTTTGAATAGCGGTGCTGGTTTAGCATGGATAACCAGTAATGAAGACTTTTTGAAATCAAATTCATGGATTGATTTTTTAAAGCTTAAAGTAAGTTATGGTTCAACTGGTAACTCCCGAATAGGCTCCTATCGCTCAAAAGGGTTATACAATATTGCTCAAAACGGATACAATGGAGAGAATTATGCTACTGTAGGTGCAGCACCAAATGGTCAATTAAGTTGGGAAAAGAACAAGAAATTTAATGCTGGGATTGATTTCAATGTATTTAATACAATAGAATTAGGATTAGAATACTACTACGATAACTTATCTGATTTGATAGTTGCCAGAGATCTTCCTACAGAAAACGGATATTCTAGCTTAGAATTAAATGCCGCAAGTATGTACAACAAAGGTTTTGAATTTACTACAAGAATAAAATGGTTGCAAAAAGGCAAGTTTAGATGGACTAGTTCTTTTAATATATCAACAGTAGAAAACAAAGTAACCAACTTAGTAGGGTTAGGAAGTGAATATTCTCAGGCAAATATTGCCCTGGCACAAAAAATCGGTTACAGTACAAGTACAATTTGGGGTGTAAACTGGATAGGAATTGATCCAGCAACAGGTAGAGATCTTATTCGAAAAAATGGACAAGTTTACGATTCAGCAACTTACAACCAATTATTTACTAATGCTGATTGGGAGCCTATTGGAAATTCGCAACCAAAAGCCTTTGGAGGTTTTAGCAATAGATTTTCATTAAATAATAACCTGACTTTATCAATCACTGGTGCTTTCCAATGGGGAGGAGATAAATTGATTTCAGATGATATTATTGCAAAATATAGGACTACAGTAAATAGAAATATGTCTGTCAATGCTTTCGATTATTGGAGACAACAAGGTGATGATGCTTCACAACCCTCTCCGGGGAATAATACTTTAATTCCTAATATGAGTAAATATGTTTTTGATGCTACCTACATAAAAATCAGCAATATCAATTTGAGTTATAATGTTCCCGTAAAAAATACTTTTCTGGACAATCTGACTGTTTTTGCAGATGTTTCCAATTTACTTTATTGGTACAAAGAAAAAAGTCCGTCTGGAAAAAATGGGATTAGAGAATTCAGTTATACTTATCCACAAGCCAGAACTATTTCAATGGGTATTAATACTAAATTTTAAAAAAAATGAGCTATTTTAAAAATACAAAATCATTAAAATTCACTGTTTTACTCGTGCTAATTTTTACACTACAAAGTTGTAGTGACTTTTTAGAACAAGAGCCTGGTACACAAACTTCAATAAACGAGCAATTAGCCGATAAAAAAGGAGTTACAACTGCATTAAATGGTATGTACACTCATCTTAGAAATATTGTAATGGATCCAAATTTTGTGGTCTATTCAGATATACAAGGTGGAAATCTAAAGTTTACACCAACCTATTCTACAGATATAAACCGAATAGGAATAATTACTATTCCTGGTGCCATTGAAAATTTTTATTCATTTCAAGACCAAGCTATTGATTCCGATCTTGCCAGTTTCTACAGTAATGGTTATGTTATTATAAATGAAGCCAATTTAATTTTAGAGTTTACTGATGCAATAGGTGATGCTACTGATGCTGAAAAAAATCAAATCAAAGCCGAAGCATTAACAGCTAGAGCCTATATGCACTTTTTATTGAGCGGATTGTACAGTCAGAATTACAGTTTTACTGAAGATGCTTCTCATTTAGGAATTATTTACAATACTAAATCAATAACTAACGGTCTTCAATATGCCTCCAGAGAAACTGCTGCCAGTACGTATTCACACATTATTGATGATATTACAGCCGCTTTAAAACTTTATTCTAATACTATTCTTTTAAACGGACCGTCCTATGGTTATTTTAACCAAAATAACGCTAAAGCATTATTATCAAGAGTTTATCTATCTAAAAGAGATTGGAAAAATGCTTATGAAACAGCAAATGATGTAATCTCAAATTCTGGTGTCAGTCTGGTAGAATCAGCAAATTATATTGCGCAATGGGAACAAACTGATTTGCCTGTTTCTGAAATTTTAATGGAATTCACAATTCCTAGAAATGATGAAGCAGCAGCGAGTATATCATTATCTAATTATTTTGGTTATACATCTAAATCAAGCTATGCAAATTATGTAGCTTCACAGGATTTATTAAACTTATATGAGACATCAGACATTCGTAAACAATTATTTTTAGTACAGCCTTTGACTACTTTAGTCAATCTTCAGCCTGTAGATTTGAATTATTACTTTACCAAAAAGTTTCAGGGAAATCCAGGTTATGTTGCTTTTAGATTGAGTGAACAATATTTAATTCGTGCTGAAGCCGCTTTAAAATTAAACAATACAGATCAGGCAAGAAAAGACATTAATACCATAAGAGAAAGAGCTAAAGCCAGTTTACTAAAAGATTCCGAAAATCTTGATGATGCTATATTCCTGGAAAGAAGAAAAGAATTGTGTTTTGAAGGACATTTATTCTTTGATATTTCCAGAAATCATAAAGACGTTTCCAGAATTGATGGCTGTATGTCTCTAAATTGTAGCATTACTTATCCATCCCTAAAATATGTATTGCCTATACCTCGCAACAATACCTTTCTTAACACAAATCTGAAACAAAATGATTCGTACTAAAATTATATTTATAGTTAGCTTATTTATAGCGTTACTTAACTCTTGTTCAAAAGATGATTACAAATTAGATACTACAAATGTTAATCCTTTTGTTAGGTTTAATTTCTTAGTGAGCAACAACAATGTACCTTTAGAATATCCTTCTAAAACTACATCTTTATTAGCTGTAAATAATTATGAAAATAAATCAGTAAAAACTTTAAAAGTACCCGTAACTTTAACTGCTACTACTTTAAAATCTCCAATTAGTGTAGATTTTAGTTCCACAACTTCTGGAGATCGTAACAGTTATAGTATGGAACCTGAAAATCAATTATTGTTTGAAGGAAATAAATTAACCGATACTATTTTTGTTTCTTTTGATAAAAGATGGGCTGACGAACAAAGCATTACTTTAAAATTAGAAAATGCTTCTGATCCATTGGTTCACATTGGAAATCTAAATACTGCCGCACCTAATGATGTTTTCACCATTAATTTAGGCGAAATAAGTACAACATATACTTTTCCTGTGAATCAAATTAATTTAAAAGGTGAAATGGGTGAAAAAATAGACTTTAAGGTAAATTTTCCTAATGGATTTATTCCATCAGAAATTGAAAATGCTCCTATTTTTAAATTTCAAAATGGTTTTGATTATTCATTAACACATGATGATTTTGGAGACAATAGAAATTCGGTGACTTATCATTTAACACTATTAGAAGATATTCAAAATGATGATGTACGTTATGAATCTAAAATTACATTAGTAAACATTCCTAATTATATTGCAACTGGAAATATTTCTTTAAAAATAGTAAAACCTGCAAAATCTCCACGTGATATTCATGCGAATCCTGCCTCAAAATTCTCTGATCTTTCTATACCTTTTTATGCAACCTATGGAGAACATTGGTTCGATAGAAGTGGTACTTGTGCATGGCAAACATTTAACGCATTAACATTCCCTGTAGTGGTTGGTAAAGACGATGAGAATGCGATATTGTATAGTGATAAAGGAACAGCAAATCCAAATGATGATATCTATCTTGATGCTTTCAAAATTGGATTTAATGTTGCATCTGGAACAAATACTGTCAATTCTTTTGGTTTAAAACGATGGTTTGCTAACGAAAGTGGATCAGCAGCTTTCTCTCCTGGATTTAATATTACCTCGGCTTTAGAATTTTTTCCTGAAAATGGAAATAGCAAAACTAAAGGTACCGTAATTGTAATTCCACAAGATCTAATAATTGCACCAATAGAAAAAGATAGCAATGGAAAAGATAAACCTGCCCATGTTATTGAGATTTCTGGTGAAGGAACTTATAACGAAATTAGTAATGGTTTATTTGAGATTTCTTTTGAATTAAAACTAACAAATGAAAAAGTTTTTGGAGGAACAGTTTCTACTCAATACAGAATGTACAATAACCGAGTCTATCCAAAACCAGCTGCTTTAAGTATAGATTGTCCAAAGGAAGTTATATTACCATAAATACTATTTCAATATCTAAACTGAAATAATAAATTTACATGAAATTGAAAAAACTAATCATCCCTCTTTTATTACTAATAAGTCTAACCGCTTATAAAAATATTGAAGAACCTGAATACATCGATATTCAGGAATTAAGAAAGCTTTACTCTAGTGGAGATTCCTCAAAATGGCCAAAAGCTGAATTACACGAGAGTATCGATAAATCTAAATTTCAAGATATTGGCGTGCTTCCTGCTGTTCCTTATCCAGATTACAATCCGTATTCTAAGGAAAAAGAAAGTTTGGGTAAAATCCTGTTTTTTGATCCCAGATTATCTGTTAGCGGACAAATTGCCTGTGCTTCCTGCCATAACCCTGAATTAGGCTGGACAGATAATTTGACGCGTTCTTTTGGTCATGACCGCCAAACGGGAAAACGAAACTCAATGACTATCTTGAATTCGGCTTACGCTACCTCTTTATTTTGGGATGGTCGCGCTAAAAGTTTAGAAGATCAGGCGCAATTCCCAGTGAGTGATCCATTGGAAATGAATGAAAAACTAACGATTGCAGTAAATAAAATTGCAAAAATAAAAGGTTACAGACCACTTTTTGAATCTGCTTTTGGTGATAAAAAAGTATCACTAGAAAGAATCCAATATGCCATTGCTACTTTCGAAAGATCAGTCAACAGTCCAAAAAGTAAGTTTGACAATTTTGTTAGTGGAAAATCAGAAGCATATACTGATGCACAAGTTAAAGGCTTGCATTTATTTAGAACTAAAGCTCAATGTATCAATTGTCACAACACACCTTACTTTAGCGACAATCAGTTTCATAATGATGGGCAAACTTTATTTGGCACCAAAAATGAAGATTTTGGTCGTTATAATGTCACCAAAGATATAAAAGACATTGGTAAATTTAGAACACCTACACTTCGGGAAGTAGCCAATACAAAACCCTGGATGCATCATGGACACTTCCCTACTTTATTAGATGTTGTCGAATTATATAACTTGGGAAACCCTGCTCCTATTCAGAAAAAATATTTAGGAACAGTACGTGATTCTTTGATTCCAAAACCAGATCCTTTACTTAGAAAATTAAATTTAAACAAAGAAGAAATCAGTGATTTATTGGCTTTCATAGAAACATTAAGCACACCAACAAGAAGAATTATGGCCCCAACTCTTCCAAAATAATTTCATACCATGGACAAACTAATCAATAATTTAGAAATAGGATCAATAATACATTCAAATTGAAAATAATGGAACTCTTATCGAATTAAATTTCTAATCTAATTATTTATTTATTTATTTATTTATTTATTTATTTATTTATTTATTTAAACGCCGAAATTCCTGTAATATCCATTCCTGTAATCAATAAATGAATGTCGTGCGTTCCTTCATAAGTAATCACCGATTCTAAATTCATCATGTGTCGCATAATCGAATATTCGCCTGAAATTCCCATTCCGCCGAGTATTTGTCGTGCTTCTCGGGCGATTTGAATCGCCATATTTACATTATTTCTTTTTGCCATAGAAATTTGTGCTGAAGTGGCTTTTCCTTCATTTCTTAAAACACCCAAACGCCAAGTCAATAATTGTGCTTTGGTAATTTCGGTAATCATTTCGGCAAGTTTTTTTTGTTGCAATTGCATTCCGGCAATGGGTTTGTCAAATTGGATTCTTTCTTTCGCATAGCGTAAAGCAGTATCATAACAATCCATTGCTGCACCTATAGCGCCCCATGCAATTCCATAACGAGCAGAATCCAAACATCCCAGCGGTGCACTCAATCCTGATTTATTAGGTAATAAATTTTCTTTTGGCACTTTCACATTATCAAAAATCAATTCTCCTGTTGCCGAAGCACGAAGCGACCATTTATTATGTGTTTCTGGTGTAGAAAAACCTTCCATTCCACGTTCTACAATCAATCCATGAATCCTTTCATTTTCATCTTTTGCCCAAACAACAGCAATATCTGCAAAAGGCGCATTCGAAATCCACATTTTGGCACCATTCAATAAATAATAATCGCCCATATCTTTAAAATGGCTAATCATACTTCCCGGATCAGAACCATAATTGGGTTCGGTCAAGCCAAAGCACCCCATCCATTCTCCCGAAGCCAGTTTGGGTAAATACTTCAAACGTTGTTCTTCGCTGCCATATTTCCAAATAGGATACATCACTAACGAAGACTGAACAGACGCCGTAGAACGAACGCCAGAATCACCTCGTTCTATTTCCTGCATAATCAAACCGTATGAAATTTGGTCTAATCCAGCACCGCCATATTCAGTGGGAATATATGGACCAAAAGCGCCAATATCAGCTAGTCCTTTGATGATTTGCGTGGGAAATTCTGCTTTTTGGGCATAGTCTTCAATGATAGGAGAAACTTCGCGTTTGACCCATTCGCGTGCGGCATCACGAACCAATTTATGTTCGTCCGTCAATAATTCGTCAAGGTTATAATAATCTGGAGCTTGAAATAAGTCTGGTTTCATGATTACTGCTTTTATGGGATTTAATAGTACACCTAATATTAGTAAGGCATATCATAAATTTACACAAAGCAATTTAACCACATATGAAAAATGGAGTTAAATTTTGACAAATTGAAGTATTTTCAATTACATCTTCAAATAAAAATCTTTCGTCAAGGCGATGTATTCCGGAGTATAAATATGTCGTGCGGTTTCGATGATCAATTCATCAATTGGGAAATTAGAAATTTCATTTCGGCTAAAAGCCAAAAGGCTGCGTTTGATTTCGGAAGTTGGAGTTCCTTTTACGCGGGTAATTTTTAGCGGATACAATTCGTATTCATTGGCAAGAGCCAGGAATTTTTTTTCTTCTTTGAAAGGAATAATAACGGAGAAGATTCCGTTTTCAGAAAGCAATAAAGCAGCAGCTTCAATCAAATCTTCAAAAGGCATGGCATCCTGAAAACGTGCCAAGTCTCGTTGTTCATTATCTGATTTGTAATCTTCGCTGTAAAAAGGAGGGTTGGAAACAATTAAATCGTATTCATCTTCTGGTTCTTCTACAAATTCGTCCAAACCAGCGTGAAAACAAAACAAGCGGTCATTCCAAGGCGAATTTTCAAAATTATCAGTTGCTTGTTCGTAAGCGTCTTCGTCAATCTCTAAAGCATCGATTTGTTCTGCTGCACTTCTTTGCGCTAACATCAAAGCAATAATTCCAGTTCCGGCTCCAATGTCTAAAATGCTGAAAGGATTATTTTCAATAGGAGTCCAGGCACCAAGCAAAACACCATCGGTTCCAATTTTCATTGCCGTACGGTCTTGTTCTACAGAGAATTGTTTGAATGAAAACATAAAGTAAAATTCCAAATTTTTAAATTCCAAATTCCAATTAAAAATTAAGAATATTTCTTCTAATTGATTTGAATTCCAAAATTAGATTAAATATTCGAATTCCCATTCCTAAATATCGAAATTGATTATATTTGAGTTTAGATTGAAATTTAACATTTTATGGAAAAACCATTTGATTTAGAAGAAAGAACTTTTTTGTTTGCAAAAGAATGTAGAATCTACATTCAAAAGTTACCGAAAACAATTTCAAATACTGAAGATGGTAAACAATTAGTGAGATCTTCTGGTTCTGTTGGAGCTAATTATATTGAAGCAAACGAAAAACTAGGAGAAAAAGATTTATCTTTTCGTTTAAAAATAGCTAGAAAAGAAGCCAAAGAATCAAAATATTGGCTTCGCTTATTACAAGAATTAAATCCAGAATTAAAAGAAAATTCAGAAGCTTTATTATTTGAGGTTGAGGAATTAAGAAAAATTCTATCCGCAATAATAACAAAAATTACAAAATAGTCAAGTATAGTAATTTTCATTACACTTTTTTGGAATTTGGAATTTAAAAATTTGTAATTTCTTTAAAGATACATTTCAATCAAACCCTCAGGTAAATCCATCACAACTTTTTTATTTTCGCGGTCAATTTTAACCAAGAAATGATCAATCATCGGAATAAGGATTTCAGCTCCGTCTTTAAGGACTTCAAATAATGGCTGAGCAGTAGTGTCATTGATGGATTGAATTTCTCCAACAAACCCTAAACGTTTATCTTCTACTTCAAAACCTATTACTTCGTGGAAATAGAATTTGTTACCAGAAAGTTTTGGCAACATTTTTAATGGGAGATATAAATCGCTTCCTAATAAAGCCTCGGCTTCTTCCTCAGTATTTACATCTTCAAAACGCATTCTAAGAAAATCGTTTTTGTGTAGTGAACTGCTTTCAATAAAAAAAGGAACCAAGTGTTTGTTGCGTTCAACAAACACTGATTCCAAGTTTTCGTATAACTCAGGTTCGTCTGTGTCTAAGTAAGCCAAGACTTCACCCTTAAAACTAAATTTTTTAGCGATTTTACCTAAATAGAAACAATCTTCTTTACGCATTTTCGCCTGATAAATTAAGCTTGAGCTTCTTCGTTGTTTTCTTCAGTAGCAGCTTCTTCAGCAACAACTTCCGTTTCTTCTTCTACAGCAGGAGTTGCAGCAGCAATAGCATCAGCTTCAGCTTGTGCAGCAGCAGCGATACGTTTTGCGTTTACTTCTTGTTCTGCTTTTAAAGCTTTAGCTCTAGCATCAGCTTGCGCTTTTGATAAACCATCTTTTTTAGCATCAACTTTTCCAGCTTTAGCCTCTAACCAAGTAGCTAATTTTGCATCAGCTTGCTCTTGAGTCAAAGCACCTTTACGAACTCCTCCATCAAGGTGGTGTTTCAATAAAGCTCCTTTGTAAGAAAGAATTGCTTTAGCAGTATCAGTTGGTTGAGCACCATTGTGCAACCATTTTACAGCGCTATCCAAGTTTAATTCGATAGTTGCAGGGTTTGTGTTTGGATTGTAAGTACCGATTTTCTCTAAGTATTTACCATCTCTTTTTGAGCGAGCATCAGCTGCTACAACCCAGTAAAACGGTTTTTGTTTTTTACCGTGTCTTTGTAATCTAATTTTTACTGACATAATCTTTATGATTAAATTTTGAGGTACACGACCTCGATTAATTAAGGCTGCAAAGATACATTATTTTTTTACATACCACTATTTTAATTTAGTATTTTGATCTATAATTATTTAGCGGTTTTTTCGACTCTTTTTTTATAGCCAAACCAGTTAAATTAGCTTTAATAGTTTATTTTTGTTTGTAAATTTCTTAATTTATGAAAAAGCATTTTTTGTTTTTGATTGTACTTTTTTCTTTATTTTCCTGTCAAGAAGATGTAAAGTTTAATAATCCTTCTTTCCAGGGAATGAAAGACAATGTTTTCTGGAGAGCTATTCAAACTACTGCCAGAGTAAACTCGGCTGGTTCATTGGTAATTGAAGCCTACTCCGCAACAGAAATTGTTACTTTAAAAACAAATTCGGCAGCTGCGGGCACTTATTTTATTGGCACAACCCCTACAAGCACAGCAACCTATGTGGTTACCGATCCTTTAACTAAAGAAAGCATTACATTTTCTTCAGGTTTTGGAGTTGGAAATGGCCAAATTGTAATTACCGAATACAACCAGATAGAAAAAACGGTTTCAGGAACTTTTAAATTTAATTTAGAAAACACTTTTGATGACCCTTCAGCCGAATCTACTTTAAACTTTCAAAACGGCTTTTTTTACAAAATCCCAGTTACTGTTAATTAGTAGTATAGCAGCTTATTTTATTGGTTTTAACTTTATTTTGATTTTTTTACCAAAACCATTTTATTCCCACTTTTAAATAAAAATATAAATAAGCTTATTTATAGTGTGTTATAAAAAAATAAGACTACATTTGTGACAATTATTATAAATAAGTATATATGAATATTTTTGTTGGAAGCCTTCCATTTAGTATTGAGGAAGCAGATTTAAGAGAGTCTTTTGAGGCTTACGGAGCAGTTGATTCTGTTAAAATTATTACTGATAAATTTACTGGAAGAAGTAAAGGATTCGGTTTTGTTGAGATGCCAGTTGATGCTGAAGCTCAAAAAGCAATTGATGAGTTGAACGGAGCTACTGTTCAAGGACGTGCAATTGTTGTTAATAAATCTGAGCCAAAACCAGAAGGTGAAAGAAGAAGTTTTAACAACAACCGTGGAGGTGATTCTCGCGGAGGTTACGGAAACAACCGTGGTGGAGATAACCGTGGTGGTGGAAACAGAGGAGGATATTAATATTTTTTCTTTATATATAAAAAGGGGACAATTTACATTGTCCCCTTTTTTATTTCCTCTCCCTCCGCCCTCTCCAAAGGAGAGGGAACTAAAAGCAGATTTTATTTTTAGATATTAGCAGCTAACCAATCTCCAACTTCTTTAGTACCGTATGATTTACCGCCATCAGCTAAATCTTCAGTAACTATTCCAGCTTCTAAAGCTTTATTTACAGCATTTCTCATTGCTTTTCCTTCTTCTACTAATCCAAAGTTTTCAAACATCATAGCAGCAGATAAAACAGTAGCCATTGGGTTAGCAATATTCAATCCAGTAGCTTGTGGGTATGAACCGTGGATAGGCTCAAACAAAGATACTTCAGCTCCCATAGATGCAGAAGGCATTAATCCCATTGATCCAGAAATTACAGAAGCTTCGTCTGTTAAAATATCTCCAAATAAGTTTTCAGTAATTAATACGTCATAAGAATTTGGCCATTGAACCAAACGCATAGCTACAGCATCAACAAATTCGTAACTAACAGTAACTTCTGGATAATCTTTTTCCATTGCCTGAACTGTTTCTCTCCACAAACGAGATGTTTCCATTACGTTAGCTTTATCCACACAACATAATTTTTTAGAACGAGTCATTGCTAATTCGAAACCTTTTTTAGCCAAACGTTGTACTTCAGCTCTAGTATAAACACAGTTGTCAAAAGCAGTATCTCCACCGTCTCTTCTTCCTTTTTCACCAAAGTAAATACCACCAGTTAATTCTCTTAAGAAAACCAAATCAGTTCCTTCAATTCTTTCTCTTTTTAAAGGAGATTTATCTAACAAAGATGGAAATGTAAATGTTGGCCTTACGTTTGCAAACAAACCTAATGCTTTACGCATTTTTAACAAACCTTGTTCTGGTCTTACAGGTGCAGAAGGATCGTTATCGTATTTTGGGTGACCAATAGCTCCAAACAAAACTGCATCAGCATTTTTACAAACTTCATGTGTTTCATCAGGATAAGGCTCACCTACTGCATCAATCGCAGCAGCTCCAGTTAAAGCTGGTTTCCAAGTAATTTCATGTCCATATTTTTGTGCAATTGCATCTGATACTTTTACTGCCTGATCAATTACTTCTGGTCCGATTCCGTCCCCTGCTAAAAGTGCGATATTTAATTTCATTATTATGTATTTATATTAATTTATTATTTTCTAATTTAAACTGCTACTACGTTAAGCATTTTTTGAGTAGCAATAATAGCTGCTACAGTTTGATCAGAATCTAAACCTCTTGTTTTAAATTCTTTTCCATCGTTTACCCAGGTAATAATAGTTTCACATAAAGCATCCGAACTACTTCCCGGAGGGATTCTTACTGCGTAATCGGTAAGTTTAGGCAAAGTCATTTTTTTAGTCTTATAAATCTTTGTCAAAGCATTCATAAAAGCATCAAACTGACCATCTCCCTGAGCATGTTCCTCAATAATTTGTCCGTCAATTTTCAAGCAAATAGTTGTTGATGGACGCATTCCTTTGGCATGAGATAACAAATACGATTCTACTGTAACTTTTTCCTGATACGTATGACTGTCTAATACATCAGAAATGATATATGGTAAATCTTCCTTAGTTACTGTTTCTTTTTTATCCCCTAGTTCGATAATTCTTTGGGTAACCAATTTTAAATCTTCCTGATTTAATTGCAAACCTAACTCTTGAAGATTTTTTTCAATATTCGCTTTTCCAGAAGTTTTCCCTAAAGCATATTTTCTTTTTCTTCCAAAACGTTCCGGAAGTAAATCATTAAAATACAGATTGTTTTTATTATCTCCATCAGCATGAATTCCAGCTGTTTGAGTAAAAACATTATCCCCTACAATTGGTTTATTAGCCGGGATTCTGTAACCGGTAAAAGTTTCAACTAATTTACTAACTGAATACAATGAAGTTTCTTTTACGCCAATTTCAATCTCTGGCATAAAATCATTAATTACAGCAATTGTACTGGCTAACGGCGCATTTCCAGCTCGTTCTCCCATTCCGTTTACTGTAACGTGCAATCCATGAACACCCGCTTTTAATGCTTCCATTACATTTGCAACACTTAAATCGTAGTCATTATGCGCATGGAAATCAAAATGAATACTTGGATATTTTTTAGTAATTTCTGAAATAAACTGAAAAGTTTCCGAAGGAATAAGCACTCCTAAAGTATCAGGAAGCAAGATCCTTTTTACGGGTTGTGTACTAATAAAATCCAGATATTGGTATACATATTCCGGAGAATTACGCATCCCATTACTCCAATCTTCTAAATAAACATTGGTCTCAATTCCGTTTTCATTAGCCAAAGCAATACTTTCGGCTATTTCAGCAAAATGTTGTTCTGGTGTTTTTTTTAGTTGATGAGTCAAATGGTTTAAAGAACCTTTAGTCAAAAGATTTTGAACTTTTGCCCCCGATTTTTTCATCCATTCGATAGAAAGACCTTTATCTACAAAAGTTAATACTTCAATTTTATTAGCATATCCTTTTATTTCAGCCCAAGTCATAATTCCTTTTACGCCTTCAAACTCTCCTTCACTTACGCGAGCCGAAGCTATTTCGATGCGATCAACATGCAACTCTTCTAATAATAATTGGGCAATGGTTAGTTTTTCTGCAGCAGAAAATGATACTCCTGAGGTTTGCTCACCATCACGAAGTGTCGTATCCATTATTTCAATTTTTCTTTTTCCCATTATAAATTTGATGCTAAAAAAGGTTCTGATTTCATGTTTTTGAAATCATTTTATTGTGTGTTTTATAAAACGCTAAAAGCAGCTGCTAAAGAATCCTATAAAGAATTATGTTTAGCAGCTGCATTTTTGTATAATACTATTATTTAGTAAGGAAGCTTGTCAGCAAAGCTTACAATTTCTTCTTTGATGTTTTGTAAATAATCAATATCATCAAAACCATTAATCATATTATTCTTTTTGTATCCGTTGATATCAAAAGATTCTTTTTCACCCGTAGCCAATAAAGTAATTGTTTGCTCTGGCAAATTGATTTCTAATTCTGTTTTAGGATCAGCTTCGATTGCAGCAAAGATTTTATCTGAAAACTCAGGAGAAACCTGTACTGGCAAAACTCCAATATTCAAACAGTTTCCTTTGAAAATATCTGCAAAGAAAGAAGAAACTACAGCACGGAATCCATAATCGTAAACTGCCCAGGCAGCGTGCTCACGAGAAGAACCTGAACCAAAGTTTTTTCCACCTACAAGGATTTTTCCGCTGTAAGTTGGGTTGTTTAATACAAAATCAGTTTTTGGAGTATCATCTCCATTGTATCTCCAGTCACGGAAAAGGTTATCTCCAAAACCTTCACGTTTTGTAGCTTTCAGGAAACGAGCTGGGATAATTTGGTCAGTATCTACGTTTTCTATCGGTAGTGGCACTGCACTACTAGTAAGTATATTAAATTTATCGTATGCCATTTGATTTTTGATTTTTGATTAACGATTTCTGATTCTAGATTTACCTTAGTAAAATGTAATCGCAAACGCTAATATTGTTTTTTGTAATCTATATTGTAAACTGAATGTTGAAAAAGATAGTCGTGGATTAACAAAATCTGAATTCAGAAATCGTTAATCTTCAATCTAAAATCTTTTACAACAAATCTCTTGGGTCAGTTAATTTTCCAGTAACTGCTGCTGCTGCTGCCATAATAGGCGAAGCTAACAATGTTCTTGAACCTGGACCTTGACGACCTTCAAAGTTTCTGTTAGAAGTACTTACTGCATATTTTCCAGCAGGTACTTTGTCATCGTTCATAGCTAAACAAGCTGAACAACCTGGCTGACGCAATACAAAACCAGCTTCAGTAAGAATATCTAAAATTCCTTCTTCTTTAATTTGAGCCTCCACAACGTGAGAACCAGGAACTAACCAAGCAGTAACATTATCTGCTTTTTTACGACCTTTTACAATTTCAGCAAAAGCTCTAAAATCTTCAATACGACCATTAGTACAACTTCCTAAGAAAACATAGTCAATTGGTTTACCAATCATTACATCATCTTCTTCAAAGCCCATGTAAGCTAATGATTTTTTATAAGTTTCTTCACCACCTTCAACTTGGTTAGCAGCTGGGATATGTTTAGAAATACCAATTCCCATACCTGGATTTGTTCCGTAAGTAATCATTGGTTCAATATCTTCAGCATTGATGTTTAATTCAGCATCAAATTTAGCACCTTCGTCAGTTTTTAAAGTTTTCCAGTATGCTACTGCTTTTGTCCAAGCTTCTCCTTTTGGAGCATGTAATCTACCTTCTAAATAATCAAATGTTTTTTGATCCGGAGCAATCATTCCTCCACGAGCACCCATTTCGATACTTAAATTACAAACAGTCATACGACCTTCCATTGTCATTTCTTCGAAAACATTTCCTGCGTACTCAGCAAAATAACCTGTACCTCCAGAAGTAGTTAATTGGGCAATAATATAAAGAGCAACGTCTTTTGGACCAACACCTTTACTTAATTTTCCATTTACGTTAATACGCATTTTTTTAGGCTTTGGTTGCATGATACATTGAGTAGAAAGAACCATTTCTACTTCAGAAGTACCAATTCCAAAAGCAATAGCACCAAAAGCACCATGAGTAGAAGTATGTGAATCTCCACATACAATTGTAGCACCTGGCAAAGTAATTCCGTTTTCAGGACCTACTACGTGTACAATTCCATTTTTTTGATGACCTAATCCCCAGTGAGAGATACCGTATTCAGCTGAGTTATCTTCTAACGCTTGTAATTGATTAGCAGATAATGCGTCTTCAACAGGCAAGTGTTGGTTAATAGTAGGTGTATTGTGATCGGCAGTTGCAAATGTACGTTCAGGATATAATACTGATACGCCTCTTGATTTTAAACCCAGGAAAGCTACTGGACTTGTAACTTCGTGAATGAAATGACGATCAATAAAAAACACATCTGGTCCGTCTTCAATTTTACGCACAACATGCGAATCCCATACTTTGTCAAATAATGTCTTGCTCATTTTTTAATTTTTTTTAGTGTATTTCTGTGTTTTGTACTACGCTGTTTTTTAACAAGGTGGTAACAAGGACGCAAAAGTATAAAAATGAAATCATGTATTCAATTAATATTATCGATTATATACGATACCCAAACCATATTAATTGAATAGTCTTCTTTTGTTTTGCTTGCTTGTGTTTTAGCGAGTTAGTTTTTTTATTTTAATTTATATTCATAAAGTTACTTTTGTAACAATACAAAAACCGTTTTGTATTTTATGAATTTTTATGCGTTTTAAGCGAATTACATCATTTTGTTTAAGAAATCATTAAATGTGTGGTTAAAAACAAAAAAATTGATAAGGTTTTATTAACAATTGAGCCACTACATGTATTTTCCTTTTTTCGAAAAAACAAAAGCGAACGCATTTTTAAAATAGTTTTATTTCGATAAAATATTACGACAACCAAAAGAATAAGAAATTTTAATTAAGGGTATATTTTTAATCATTTTATATTAAAAACATTCCCCCATTAACCTTTATTTAATAGCCAATCCATAAATATTGGCAACGAGAGTAATTTATTGAAACAGTTGTTAGAATTATTTAAATACAAACCGTTTTGCATTTTAATTTAAAGAAATAAAAACTCATTTTAAACATTCTATTTAAAAACTACTAAGAAGAAAAATAATCGACAAAATGTTGATTAAATCCGATGAAATGCAATAAATAAGTTATTCCAACATACTTTTAAAAAAAAAGAACATTACTAAAAAAAAAGAAATAATCGTTAATACATTAATTTAATCCGACGAAATACAAAAAAAATTGTTTTATACTAAAAATAACAAGTATTTTTTGATTAAACCGTAATTCTACAACCTCCCTAATTTCTTCTTATTAATATTTTGTTAATTTGCTTAATATGTTTATTATATATTAAAACCATAATACAGCTTTAAACTTTTAATTAATTATTTTTTTTAACAAATAACCCCCAAGCCTATGAAAAACAACTTTACTATTACTTTAATACAGTTGCTTTGTATTTTTTCATTACATACAAAAACCAAGACTTAATTCTGGAAAACCTTTTTGAATTGTTGAAACTTCATCAACTGACACTTGTATCTTATCAATCATTAATACTTTCATTTTATGAGGTTTAATGAGAGTAATTTTACATGAACACATCTTTCTCTAGAAAATAATATCTCAATCAAAATACTCAAGATATTATTTTTCAGCTGGACAAATATGCCAAAGTAAAATTGTACTGTCCATTTTGGAGTGCTTATTTTTTCAAAATTAAAGCTATTGAACAATTCATGCAACATCCCTAATCTTAAAAGGGATTTTGAAGAAAGGTCTAAAACTGTATCTCTGTAACAAAACTTTTACCTATGAATTTAAACTTTATTATATGAAGAAAATTTTACTTATTATTTTTATTTCCTGTTTGTGCAATCTTAAAAGTTATGCTCAAATAGGATACAAATTTACGAGAGCCCAAGAGAGTATAGTTACATCAGGTGATGTAGGTAGTTACATCTCTAATCTCGATAAATTTACCGTTGAATTTTGGGCCAGACCATCAAACAACGCTGATGTAATGTTTGCTAGTATTTATGTACCTGCGTCTGGGGGTACAACAGAAGTGGGTGGATTTGGACTTTATCAAAATACCTTGATTGTATCCATTAGTTCTGATTTTGCAGGGTTTTCACAATCAATTGATTTAGGGAACAGATTATCAACTGTTGGATGGCACCATTTCGCTTATGTATATAATGGTGCCGATTGGCTTTTTTACGTAGATGGTTCATTAATAAGTTCAAATCCAGATCAAGAAGTACTGAGCGGCGCTACGCCAAATTACAGTGGCTCTGGTTTGACTCAGTTTAAAATCGGTGGACTGAGTGATGGTTCAACTGTTATAGGCGCATTGGATTATTTTGATGGCAGTATGGATGATTTTCGGGTTTGGAATACTGCACGTACCCAGGCTCAGCTTTCATCCAATAGAACCGTTGAATTAACCGGTTCAGAAACTGGTCTTGTACTTTATTATAAATTGAATGAGCAAAGCGGTCAGGTGGTTAACAATTCAACGGCACTTTCATTGAATGGTGTGCGTGGTTCAACCTCAGGGACAGAAACTCAAGATCCTGCCATTAATCAATTGGGAATTGTTACCGGCCCGCCGATAACGACTACTAATACAGCAACAAGCATCACGGGAGCAGGTGCAGCAACCTTAAATGGAACAGTAAATGAAAATGGTGGGACTGCTACGGTTAGTTTTGATTATAGTACAAATTCTACCTTGAGCAGCGGCGTTACGACAGTAAGTGCCACTACCGGCGGTACTGTAAATGCAGGAACAGGAAATACATCATCAAGTGTAGGCCTTACAGGATTAACCGCTGGTACAACTTATTATTTTAGAGTAAAGGCTAGCAATGCTGGAGGCTCATCGAATGGGAGTATACTTAATTTTACCATACCTGCAAGTTCACCAACGGTAACGGCTTTGAGCCCAACCAGCGGCCCGACCAGCGGAGGCACTAGCGTGACCATTACCGGAACCAACTTCAGCGGGACTACCGCGGTGACCTTTGGCGCTACGGCGGCTACTGGCTTCACCGTTAACTCGGCAACACAGATCACGGCCATCGCACCAGCGGGAACGGGCACCGTTGATGTCCGCATCACTACAACAGGTGGCACCAGTGCAACCAGTGCCAGCGACCAGTTTACCTATGTCGCCACACCAACGGTAACGGCTTTGAGCCCAACCAGCGGCCCGACTAGTGGAGGCACTAGCGTGACCATTACAGGAACCAACTTTAGTGGGACTACCGCGGTGACCTTTGGCGCTACGGCGGCTACAGGCTTTACCGTTAACTCGGCAACACAGATTACGGCGACCGCACCAGCGGGAACAGGCACCGTTGATGTCCGCATCACTACAACAGGAGGCACCAGTGCAACCAGTGCCAGCGACCAGTTTACCTATGTCGCCGCACCAACTGTAACGGCTTTGAGCC
>Ga0247805_1000130_pt1 | contig 49513 bp, 48 predicted proteins | sample UWRJL044104R1_FD_180930 | JGI IMG/M metagenome (GOLD analysis project Ga0247805, IMG submission 180930) | Plant litter microbial communities from Arlington Agricultural Research Station in Wisconsin, United States - UWRJ-L044-104R-1 | ecosystem: Environmental > Terrestrial > Plant litter >...
TTTATAGCGCAATAATTTGATAATGAGATGAAACGTACCTATCAACCATCGAATCGCAAGAGGAGAAATAAGCACGGATTCCGTGAAAGAATGTCTTCGGCTAATGGCCGGAAAGTTGTAACGGCCCGTCGCAAGAAAGGTCGTTGGAAACTAACGGTTTCAGACGAAAAACGTCATAAGCAATAATCAAGGTTTGAAAGTTTGAGTAGGGTAATACCTGGTTGGTAGTACCAAATCGGAGACACCTTGTCTTTAATCGTGTATTAAGTTCGATTAATTCTCAAACTTAATACACGTTTTTTTTCTACGAGAACTTGAAACAAACATTTGGTAAAAATGAGCGTTTGTGTAGCCACCGTGTAATCGGACGGCTTTTTCAAAGGGGTAGTGCGGATGTACATACGTTCTACCTCTTTCCTTTTAGAGTATTGTATATCTACGATACCGAAACTCCTCCCCCATTTCCACAGCTTTTATTTTCAGTTTCGAAACGGCAATTCAAGAAAGCTGTTGACCGGAATCTTGTAAAAAGACGCTGTCGCGAAGCCTATCGTCTGAATAAGGCTGCATTACTTTCTCTTCCTGCCGAGTCGCGCCCCGCTTACATTGCTTTTTTGTATATTGCGAAAGAAATATCAACTTTTGACGTTATTGAAACAGCGATGAAGCAATCAGTAAATCGCTTGCTGAAATTGCCTTCCGCTCTCCGGAAAAATCAAAATCAATGATTTACGATCCTAGATGAAAAAGTATCTGCGTTCACTCTTATTTGCCGCCCCGGTTGTTGCCGGACTAGCGTTTGTGTCGTTCAAGCAAGATGACCGTCTGTTTGAAATTGCGCGCAATCTGGATATTTATGCCACGCTTTTTAAAGAGCTGAATGCATACTATGTAGATGAGATAAATCCTAACCAGCTGATTAAAACCAGTATAGATGGTATGTTGAGGTCGCTCGATCCCTATACCGTTTATTATGCAGAAGATGATATCGAAGATTATATGACCATGACGACCGGGAAATATAACGGTATCGGCGCCATGGTAAACTCATCGGAAGGAAAACACACGGTGATGATGGTTTATGAAGATACTCCGGCACAGAAAGCCGGGCTACAATTAGGAGACGAAATCACAAAAATTAACGGAATTGATCTTTCAACCCGCGAAGATTTTGATTCCGGGAAATTATTGAAAGGACAAACGCAGACAAGCGTTACATTGACGATTAAGCGTTACGGTTTGCCTAAGCCTTTGGAAATCACATTGAACCGCGATATCGTAAAGGTTACGAATGTTCCTTACTACGGAATGATCAGTGAAGATGTCGGTTATATTGATCTTAAAGATTTTACTGCAACAGCTTCCCGCGAAGTTAAAACTGCTTTTCAGGAGTTGAAGGGAAAAGGAATGAAACATCTTGTGCTAGACCTTCGTGATAACCCGGGAGGTTTGCTGAATATGGCGATTGAGATTTCCAATATTTTCATTCCAAAAGGGGAAGAAATCGTTTCTACAAAGGGGAAAGTTACAGAATGGAACAAGTCTTATACTGCCTACAACCCGGCGTTGGATACTGAGATTCCCATTGCTGTTTTGACGAATAACCGTAGTGCCTCCGCAGCCGAAATTGTTTCAGGCGTAATTCAGGATTATGACCGCGGTGTTTTGATCGGGCAGCGTACTTATGGAAAAGGTTTGGTTCAGACAACCCGTGATCTTTCCTACAATACCAAAATGAAAATCACGACGGCGAAATATTATATTCCAAGTGGCCGCTGTATTCAGGCTATTGATTATGGACATCGCAATGAGGATGGGAGCGTTGGGAAAATTCCTGATTCTTTAATGACGGCTTTCAAAACGCATAATGGCCGTGTGGTTTATGACGGAGGTGGAATTTTACCTGATATCGTTACCGAAAAAGAAACATTTTCACCATTGGCTACGTCACTTGCGAGAAACCGTTTATTTTTTGACTATGCAATCAAATATCATTTCGAGCATGCGACTATCAAGCCTGCAAAAGAATTTCATCTGACGGATGGAGAATATGGTGATTTCGTAAAATGGCTGAACGATAAGGAATACGATTATACCACGCAGGTTGAACGGGATTTAAACGATCTTGAAGCTTCTGCGAAAAAAGAAAAATCCATTGATGTAATTCAGGATCAGTTAAAAGGACTTCGTGCAAAATTGGCACATAGCAAGGATAATGATTTGCAAATTTCTAAGGCCGAGATCAAAAAGATTTTGGAAGAAGAAATTTTGAAACATTATTATTTGGAAAAAGGGATGCGTGAAGCTTCCTTCAACGAAGACTCCGAGGTGAAAGAAGCTTTGAAATTATTCAAAGAACCAAGCCGTTATGCTGAACTTTTAAAAGGGAAGAAATAGCTTTTTAGCTATCAGGTCTGGCGGATTACTGATCGCCGGCCGCCGATGTAATTAATTTAATTCATGCTTTTACTTAGTATTGATACTTCCACGCGCGGATGCTCCGTAGCACTTCATGGAGATGCCGGGTTGTTGGCCAACTATGAATTATATACTGACCGCTCCTCTTCTGCCATGCTCACAACCTTGATGAGTAGCACTGTCGAACATGCCGGTTATACCTTACAGGATCTGGACGCCGTTGCGGTAGCCAAAGGGCCTGGCTCCTACACCGGATTACGTGTCGGCGTTTCTACCGCAAAGGGGTTATGTTATGCTCTGGACAAGCCGTTTATTGCTATCAATACTCTTGAAGCGATGGCGCTTCAGGTAAGCCCGTTTTTCCCAAAAGATTTTCTTTTTTGCCCCATGATCGACGCACGGCGTATGGAAGTATATGCTTCCGTTTTTGACGCAGAAAATAATATTGTTGAGTCTACAAGGGCTATCATTCTGGATGAAAATTCATTCCAGAATTTACTTGAAAATAACAAAGTAGTTTTCTTCGGAGATGGGGCGGCGAAATGTAAACCGTTGTTTGAGCAAAATCCGAACGCATTTTTTGTCTCAGAGGAAATCCGGCCATCAGCCAAAACCGTTGGAAAATTAGCCGTAAAGTCTTTTGAAAAAAGTGAATTTGAAGATGTTGCGAGCTTTGAGCCTTTTTACCTGAAAGACTTTATGACCCCGCCGTCGAGGAAAATAAGTCCAGCTGTCTAGATAAAATTATTGTTTTCACCGAATTTCGAAAACAAAGTCTGCCTGTTTCGTGTTGTAATCTTCAAACACCAGAATTTCCTATGCAAACTGAAGAGATAGTTAATCGCGTTGCCAGCAGTGGTCTTATTTCTTTTGATCTTGAAGAATTATACCATCCCGGCGAGCGTGTACTGTACGATATAAAAGATAATTTATTCATGGGTATGATCCTTAAAGAAAAGGATTTCCGCGAATTTCTTAAAGCGCATGACTGGACTCAGTATACCGGAAAGAATGTAGCAATCATCTGTTCAGAAGATGCAATTGTTCCAACCTGGGCTTACATGCTTTTGGCAATCCAGCTTGAACCCTATGCAAACGCTGTCGTTTTCGGCGATTTATCTGCTCTCGAAGACAAATTATTTTCTGATGCAATTGGTAAGGTTGACGCCGAAGAATTTCGTGGTAAAAAGGTAGTTGTGAAGGGATGTAGCAAAGTTTCTGTACCAATTTCAGCCTATGTCGAAATTACAACCTTACTGAAACCTGTTGCACAAAGCCTGATGTTCGGAGAGCCGTGCAGCACCGTTCCACTTTACAAAAAACCAAAAGTCTAAACTTCCTCTTCCTGCTCCTCTTCTGCCCGTAACAGCCTGAAACTCATACGGTGGTATTGGCATGGGCCATGCAGTTGGATAGCACTTCTGTGATGAATCGTTGGATAACCGACATTGGTTTCCCAGCCATAGTGCGGAAATTGCAGAGATAATTGGCTCATCAGATCATCGCGGTATGTTTTCGCCAGAACCGAAGCCGCAGCAATCGACAAGTAATGTGCGTCGCCTTTGATAATACAAGTATGTGGAATCATGGGATAAGGCGTAAAACGATTTCCGTCCACAAGCAAATGTTCAGGCTTCGTATGCAATTTATCAACCGCATAATGCATGGCGAGAAAACTGGCCTTTAAAATATTAATCCGGTCAATTTCGAAATTGTCAACTTCCGCGACCGCCCATGCAATGGCTTCCTGCATAATTTCCTTTTGCAGAATATCACGTTGAACACGCGTCAGTTGTTTCGAATCGTTGAGATATAAATGAAAATAATCGGGAGGAAGAATTACCGCAGCAGCGACCACCGGTCCTGCCAAACATCCTCTGCCCACCTCGTCCAATCCCGCTTCGCGGACGTCCTTATTATAAAAAGCCTTTAACATCAGTCTTCAAGAATATTAGCCATAAATGTACTTTTTGTGCTTAATGCAATCAGTAAAAGTAAAATGGCCCAATAAAGATAAATACGATAATAATCACTTACGTCCCGTGAAACAACATTTCGGGATTTTACTTTTTCTATCTGGTTAATTTGTTTGAAAACAGCACCCAAAGCCGTGTTATCGGTAGCTCTGAAATACTTCCCGTTACCTAGTGCGGCAATTTTTTGAAGTTCACTTTCATCAACCAGCGCACTGGAAACATTTAAACTGTCCTTTTTTACAACTCTTAACGTTTTACCGACCGAAATACTATATACCCGAACGCCAAAAGCTTTTGCAAGCTGCGCAGCGGTTGTCGGCCCAAGATTTCCTGATGTATTATCTCCGTCGCTTATTAAAATTGCTACTTTGCTTTCACCCGAAGTTTCCCTCATACGGTTTACTGCCACGGCCAGCGCGCTTCCAATGGCTGTTCCGGCTGTTGGTATCATCGTTGGCTGAATCTCGTCAAGGAAGCCGTATAACAGCTCATAATCTGTCGTCAGTGGACACAGTGAGACAGCCTCACCAGCGAAAATGATCAGCCCTATCCTATCCTGTAATCTGCCGCGAATGAATTGCCGGGCAACTAATTTGGCCGCTTCCAGCCTGTTTGGACTTAGATCCTTCTCCATCATAGAATCGGAAATATCCAGCAGCAGCATAATGTCAATTCCTTCTGAGAACTTATCCGTTCTCTCGGTAACAATTTGCGGACGGGCGAGTGCAACAAGTATCAAGGCCACGGCAAACGCAACGCAGATCGGCTGAACGAAACGTAAAAGCGTAAACCAGTCCTGTCTTGCATTTTCCCGATTATAAGTGATTATCAAACGTTGCTGGTGTTTCCGATGGAAAGCACTTCTTAACCAGAACAAAAATGGTATTGCGGGCAGCGCATACAAAAAGTAGGGATACGCCCACTCATATGATCTGAGTACATCCCACGAAAACCACCTTGGCGAAAACCATTCTTCCATATTATATCTCCGGAGCTAAATCTCCCTCTAAAATCTGTCTGCGCTTGGAACGGTAAAGCCGCAAAGCACCTGCCTTCAAAACTTCCAGTGACTTATCCATATCTTTTGATTTGACCTGGCCATAAATAATTCCATCCATATTTTTCAGCGCAGTTGCCAGCCCGTCGTCAGGCATGTTGTCCATAATTTCACGCGTTGTATACGTTGCGAACGGTTTTTTTTCTAGTCGTTCCAGATAATTTTTCCAGACAATAATTGCTTTTTCGGCATCCTTAATATCCTCTCTTTCCTTGGCATTTCGAAGTAAACGGTTGAACGACCGGTTATATTCAAGATGTCTGCGTTGTAATTTAATCAGTTGCCATTGCTTGTAAATATCACTTCCAAAAAGCCAGTAAATACTTCCGGCGACTCCAATTGTTAATGCCAAAATGCCCAGAAAAATAGAAAAATTAAACTCGTGACTTAGTGGCAGTAGCCCAACTTCCGGCTTTAAGGAAGTCGTATCGGCAATGCCTTGAAAATTATCTTTTCGTAAGAAAATAGTATCTGAGATTGTGTGGATTGCCGTGCAGTCTTTTCCATTAAAAACAAAAACCGGCACTTTCAAGGTTTGTCCCAACGACACATTGAACGACACAAGCTGATATACGGTGCTATCCAAGCTTCCTCTTTTGTCTGTCCGGGTCGTAAAATTTTTCTTGGAAATAACTTCGAAAGGTGAGAAACTGAATGTTGTATCCGGAAAAAAAACTTCTGTTTTAGGAGCATGCAGATAACTCAGCGCATAGAAAAAGGGCTTACCAATTTCTATACTATCCGATAAAAATCTTCCTTCCGGCAAGTTTTTTTGTGCTGCAACAGGCCCCGTTGCCAGGAAAAATCCTGTCAGGAAAAAACAAAAGAGGCATACTATTTTTTTTAAATCAGAGCTAAAACCGGTAATCGACAACAATTTTTTTTACCATTTAATAAATTTTGAAACATTTCTACATGTGTTAAGAAGAAGTCATTCCGCTTTTGGCATAACGCCGGACCTTGAATAAACGAATAAGTGCCGGAACATAATCTTCCTGTGTATTAATCGAAATATAGTCTGCACGGTTCTGGTGACATAGTTTTTCGAGTTCAACACTTCTGCTTTGAAAACGATTAGCCATGTCATCGCGGTACTGTTTTGAAGACGTGTTTACCCAGGTGGTACGCTGCTTTTCAGCATCATAAAGAGGAATAATACCCAAACGTGGCAGACTTGTTTCCCGTGAATCATAAAGATGAATCACGATTAAGTCGTGTTTTCTGGCAAGCGCTTTAAGGTTATGCTGATAGTTGCTGTCAATAAAATCGGAAATCAAGAAAATCAGACTTCGTCTCTTCAAAACATTTAAAGCCACTAAAATTGCCTCTGAAATACTGGTTTTAGTCGATTCAGGAACAAGTTTATAAATTTCCGATAAAACGCTGTATCCATGTTTCATCCCATCTGACGGCCGGATATACCGTTCATTCCGATCCGTAAAACACAGCAAACCAACGCGGCTTGCTTCCTGGATCGCCGATAAAGTCAACACGCCGCATATTTCCTTTGCAATATCGATCTTTAACTTGCTCGCCTCCCCTACCTGTTGTGACGCACTAACGTCAAGCATGAAAAAAGCAGTTTGCTCTTTATCTTCCTTAAAAATCTTGATAAAAGTCCCATGCCCTTTGGCCGAAGTATTCCAGTCAATGGCACGCACATCGTCGCCATACTGGTAAAGCCGAAGGTCATCGTATTCAAGGCCAGAACCTTTGAAGACCGAGTGAAAGTTTCCATGTCGCTCACTCGTGACGGCTTTTCGCATTCTTATTTCATACTTTCGGAGTTTCCCCAAAAACAGTTCAAACATATGTTTTCCGAAAAAATTACCACCTTTGTAATATAGAGCAGCTAAACAAAGATAGGTATTTTGAGAATTATGACGCGACGGATTATTAATTTCTCGTTCAGTTTGCTACTGGCAGGAAGTATGGCAATCGTTTTTGCGGGCTGCACTAAGGAAGAAAAACCACCGGAAGGCACACTCCCGGAAGAAAAGATGGCTACGATCCTCACGGACATACATATTGCCGAGTCCCGGGTGACCCGCTTACAATTAAAATCTCTCGACTCTTCGATCCTTATATTTGATAAATTAAAAAAACAGATCTGGGAAAAGAACAAAGTTGATACGGTTGCGTACCGGAATAGTTATAATTATTATATGACACATCCGGAGTATATGTCGCGTATCTATGAAAATGTGGCTAAAAAGATTGAGGCCCGTGAGAAGAAAAAGGATATTAAACTTTAAAAAAAGTTAAAAATTTCAGTACCGCAACTCTCGTTTTGAACCCTTCGTTATAGATATCAACGTAATCTGTTTCCATACCCTAATTAAAGATATACAGTGAACCATAGTATTGTAGTAATCCCCACCTACAACGAAATAGAAAATATTGAGGCCATAATCCGAAAGGTTTTCAGCCTTTCAAAGCCTTTCGATGTACTGATTATTGATGATGGGTCGCCGGATCAAACGGGAGCTGCTGTCAAAGAACTTCAGAAAGAATTTGGTGACTCGTTGCATCTGGTTGAAAGAAAAGGAAAGCTGGGTTTAGGAACGGCCTACATTCATGGTTTCAAATGGGCTCTTGAAAAAGGTTATGAGTATATTTTTGAAATGGACGCTGACTTTTCACACCCACCGGAAGATCTGATCCGTTTGTATCAGGCCTGCGCCGAACAGGGGCATGATGCTGCAATTGGTTCACGTTATATCACGGGAGTAAATGTGGTAAACTGGCCGATAAACCGGGTTTTGATGTCTTATTTCGCTGGATATTACGTGCGTATGATTACCAGCATGCAGATCATGGACCCAACAGCCGGATTTATTTGCTATACAAGACGAGTGCTTGAAACCATTGATCTCGATAATATCAGATTCATTGGTTATGCATTTCAGATTGAAATGAAGTTCAATACCTGGAAGTTCGGATTTGACATTGTAGAGGTTCCAATTATCTTTACAGACCGGACAAAAGGAGCCTCTAAAATGTCTCCGGGAATATTTAAAGAAGCGATTTTTGGCGTGATCAGCCTTAAAATCAATAGCTATTTTAAAAGATATATTCCAGCTAAAAAGCAAGTTCAGAAATAGCCAGCCAACTCATAAGCCCTGGCGCAATTTCTAGCGAAGTTTCATCTACATCGAAGGTTGGGGTATGCACGCCGGAAATAATTCCTTTGGCTTCATTACGCGTCCCCAATCTGTAAAAACAGGAATCTACGACCTGCGAATAAAAAGCAAAATCTTCTCCTGCCATCCAAAGGTCAAGATCGATAACGTTTTCTGCACCCATATATTCTGTTGCCGCACTTCTTACACGACGTGTTAATTCAGGATGATTTTTCAGGAAAGGATACCCTTTAACAATTTCGAAAACGCAGCTTCCGCCCATCGCTTCAGCCATACCTTCCGCCATTTTTTTCATTTTCCGCAAACCTTCTTCGCGCCATTGTTCATCCATACAACGCCATGTTCCTTGCAAAGTAACCTCATTCGGGATCACGTTTGTAACACCGTCCGCAATGAATCTGCCAAAAGACAAAACCGAAGGATTTGATGGTTTACGATACCGGCTGATAATTTGCTGCAACGCGACAACAATATGGGAAGCAATTAAAATCGGGTCAATCAACTGATCAGGAGCCGCAGCGTGGCCGCCTTTCCCGATAACTGTAACATATAATTCGTCAGTACTGGCCATATACATTCCCTCACGAAAACCGATTTTCCCAACCGGAATATTTGGAGCCACATGCTGGCCCACCATACTTACAGGTCTCGGGTTTTCAAGCACACCTTCCTTAATCATGAGTGAAGCACCACCCGGTGCTTTTTCCTCTGCCGGCTGAAAAACAAGTTTTACTGTTCCTTCAAACTGGTCACGGATCTGGGTCAAAATTCTGGCGGTGCCAAGCAAAGATGCTGTATGTACATCATGCCCGCAAGCATGCATAACACCCGGGACCTGTGATTTGTATGGAACATTATTAGCTTCAACAATAGGCAAAGCGTCCATATCAGCACGCAGGCCAACAATTTTTTTACCTGGATTCTTCCCTTCGATCAGCGCAACCAATCCTGTTCCTGCAATTCCTTCCTGCGGCGTAAGTCCCAATGCACGAAGTTCTTCTGCAACAAATTGTGCAGTTTTAAATTCCTCAAAAGAAAGCTCCGGATTAGTATGCAAATGCCGGCGGTTAGCGACAACACGGGCAGCCTGGTCCTTTGCGAGTGACTTTATTTTTTCTTGCAGGTCAAACATATGTACAAAGAGAAAATTGAAAATTTGGAATGTCGGCTTCAAAATGAAGTCAGACAAAAGCGGTTCAAAGGTACAAAGAAATAGAATCGGGCTGAATGCATGCCGGATAGTATTCATAAAAATCAGCGGATTTCGATCCCCTTTAATAATAAGGAACTCTACTTATATGAGTACTTCTAAGAAAAAAAACTAATTTTGGCTTAACACATTAATATAGCAAGAAACGTAATGACGCATCAGGATTTTCTAAAAGCGTTGGTTTGTCCACTTACCGGCAGTCCATTAACAATCGCCGAAGACGGCAAAACGCTAACCAGTGAAGATGGTACAATATATGAAGTAGGTGATACAGGCATTGTTAATATGCTTTATCCCAAAGAGTTACTTCCAGGCGATGCTCATGAGCAATATCTTTACGATCAGGCTTTTCTTCGTTACGACAAAGGTGTTTCATGGGTTTTTGAAACGCTGAATCATTCAGATGAAGCAGCAACACGTCGTTTCTTTATTGATTTGATGGATTTGAAACCTGGTATGAAAGCGTTAGAAGTTGGCGCTGGAACAGGAAAAGATTCAGCACTGATTTTAGAAAAAGTAAAACCGGGCGGAACGGCTGTTTTGTCAGATCTGTCTCCGAATATGCTTAAACTTGCTCAGGAAAAACTTTCTACTGAGGATGTTAATGTTCACTATTTCCTTGGAAACGGATCTTATCTTCCTTTTGCAGACGATACATTCGACGCTGTTTTCCACTTTGGCGGCATCAACACGTTCTCGGAAAGAAAAAAGGCGTTTGATGAATTGACTCGTGTCGTTCGTCCGGGAGGAAAAGTTGTCGTTGGCGACGAAAGTGTTGCTCCATGGTTACGGAACACGCCAACTTATGCTACTTTATTGAAAGCTAATCCGCTTTTCCGCGCTGAGGTACCTATCGAAGATGTACCTGCAAATGTTGAAAATTTCAAATTGCACTACGTTTTTGGAAATGCGTTTTACGTAATGGAGTATACAGTGACGGCAAAAGCTCCGGAAGTTGATATCGATCTTCCAATTCCGGGAAAAGATTTCGTAGACAACTGGCGCCTGCGTGCTGACAAAGCAGAGGCTTAATAATTGATAGTATTCATTCATTGATTTGCAGTAAATTTTGCTGCACCGATTTGCTGAAAAGCAAACCTTTGAAAAAATTATAAATATGTGGGTTAAAAAGGGAGTAGTTTACAAGCCTGACGGAAGTTTACCGCACAGTCTTTCGCACGCACAAGTTCCGTTTGCTTACAAGCATAAAGATTTTTTACGCGTTTATTTCTCTTCACGTGATGCAAGCGGTCAGTCAAGGCCAACTTTCATTGATGTAGATTACGAAGATCCATCAAAGATTTTATACATCCACGACAAGCCGATTTTGGAATTGGGCGGTCCGGGTGAATATGATGAAACCGGCGCAATGCCTGCCTGGTTTGTAGATATGCCTAATGGAGACATCTGGCTATATTACACCGGCTGGAACAGGACTCACAATTCTTATCGCTTATCGATGGGATTAGCCGTAAGTCATGACGGCGGATTGACATTTGAAAAAATGTTCAAAGGCCCGATCATGGATCGCAGCATTCAAAACCCGATCTGGGCTGCTCAACCATCCGTAATCCGCGAGGATGACGGAACCTGGAGGATGTGGTACATTTCAGGGCATAAGTGCGAATATATTCACGGATACCCTGAACCGTTTTACCGCGGGCAGTCTGCTACTTCGAAAGATGGAATTCATTGGGATATCAGCGATATTCCAACGCTTGACTTCGACGATTTTCTTCACGCAGTGGGTCGCCCGAGCGTGTTCAAGGAAGACGGTATCTATAAAATGTACTATTCTTACCGCCATACCCGCGACTATCGGACAGACCGTAACCAAAGCTACCGTTTAGGTTATGCTGAGTCGACGGACGGAGAAAACTGGGAAAGAAAAGATAATCTGGTTGGAATAGGCAAATCAGACAATCCGGAAGATTTCGATTATCAGATGATCAATTATGCTAATTACTATGAGCATAATGGGAAAAAATATCTTCTCTATAATGGTAACGGTTTCGGCGCTGCCGGTTTTGCTTATGCCGTTTGGGAAGATTAAGTTTCCAATCATAAAAAAGAATAACGAATGTCATAAATTTGACTTCGAAAAGAGTTATAAATTTGCGGGTAACAATTAACCGGATCTGGGTATAGTTATGTTTAGATAGTTTATTGATTTACAACAATCTAAACATACCCATTCACTTTTCTATTTTCATTTTTTCAAAATCGCAAAACCAACAAAAAATGAGCACACTTCAGCAGCAATTCAATAACGACGGATATGTTATCCTGCGTGATTTTTTAGATAAAGATTTAATCAGTTCGATCTACACGGAAGCACGTAAAATTTTCGCTGCCCAGATCAAAAGAGTAACCGGAAAATCAATTGACATCGACGACAAAGATGCTTTCGAAAATGCTATGTTTGAATTTTTCGAAAAGGACTTTAACGCCTTTGTTAATACCGGGAAAACGGTTCAGCATTCCTTTTCTCTTCACAGACTTGGGATTGATCCACAGATCGAAAGTTTGCTAAAACAAGTTGGTTTGGAAAACCCGATTATCGGAGCCCGTCCTGCGATGCAGTTCAACAGCCGTTTCTTGTCCAAAGATGGAAGCAAACACTGGAAACTGGATGCTCACCAGGATTGGCGCACAGGACAAGGATCTTTGGATAGCACAGTGATCTGGTTCCCAATGGTTGATGCAGGTGCCGATATCGGCGCTTTGCAAGTGATTCCGGGAAGCCACAAAACAGGTTTGAAAGAATCCAATACTTCTGGTTACCAAGGCGGAATCACAGCAGGAATAAATGACAACGAATTCATACAAACCGAATTTAAGGTCGGCGATATTCTTGTTTTTTCAGCGTTTTTAATTCACCAGTCGGGTAATAATATCACAAATAACATTCGCTGGTCAGTTCAATTGCGGTATAATAATTTGGAAGAACCAACTTTTATTGAACGCGGCTATCCGATGGCGTATATTTATGCGCCTGAAAAAGAGCTTGTTACACCAAACTTCCCGAGTGTACAGCAATTACAAAATGTATTTAGCTGAGAAGTTCGTGGTTTAGGCCATCTTGAAAAGACATGTGGAGAATATCAGCTAATCTATTGACAATAAAAAGATTATGATTAAAGTAAGTGTAGTTATACTTACGTTCAACCAAGCCGCTTTTATTGGTAAAACGATTGAAAGTGCTTTGAATCAAACAACAAATTTTGATTACGAAATACTTGTAGGCGACGATTTCTCAACGGATGGTGCAAGAGATATTATTCTTGACTATCAAAAACGATATCCTGAAAAAGTAAAAGCCGTTTTGCACTCTAAAAACCTCGGGCAAAACGGCCTTTTTAATACGATTGAAACGCTTAAACTAGCTCAGGGACAATATATTGCTCCGTTAGATGGCGATGATTATTGGACAAACCCGTTAAAACTTCAAAAACAGGTTGATTTCATGGATTCTCATCCTGATTATTCTGCCTGCTTTCATAACGCGCTGATTACTTTTGAAGATGGTTCGCCTTCTGTGGAAGTGAATCGCCCGGATCAGAAAATGAAAATTGAAGTAGAAGATCTTATCGGTGAAGATGAGATCTGGTTTATGGCAACTTCGGCCGTAATGTTCAAAAATCATGTGATGTATTATCCTGAATGGTTCCTTAAATCTACAAGTGGTGATATTCCCCGTTATGTCATTTTGGCAAAACATGGACCGATCGGTTATATTCCTGAGATGATGTCGGTTTATCGGAAAAATAAAGGCGGTGCAAGTTTTAGAGATCACTACCGCGACGAGCGTTTCCTGCAAAACCGGATTATGATGTATGAAGGAATCAACGAGGAAACAAACCATCAGTTCGATAAGTCGCTTCGATTGAATATTGCCAGATATTACAGGATGATGCTGGATGCCAGACAATTATCGAAAAGTTATTTCAAAAGAGCTGCGCTTGCCGCTAACTATTTAATAATGAAAAAAGCGGATCTTAGAGAATGTAAAGAGATTACGCGCGCTTATATTTTACCGAAATGGATCATGAGCGCTTATAGCTTTATCGCTTTATTGCCCTATAAGTTCCGTCAATCCAGTCATTGAAAACCTGTTATAGATTTCATTATGATCAAGGTTTCTGTTTGCGTTCCTACGTTTAACCACAAGCATTATATTTCCAGAATGCTCGACGGCGCTTTGGAACAGAAAACGACATTTCCCTTTGAAATCGTAATCGGTGACGATGGTTCAACCGACGGCTCACAAGAGATTATCCGCAGTTATCAGGAACAATATCCGGACATTATCACAGCATTTTTGCATACTGAAAACCAGGGACCTTTCGAACCAAGAGAATTTGCAGGACGTAACAATGTTTTACAACTTTTAAAAGCTTGTCAGGGTCAATATGTGGCCATGTGTGAAGGAGACGATTACTGGACAGATCCGTACAAATTGCAAAAGCAAGTCGATTTTATGGAAAGCAATCCCGATTTCTCAATTTGTCACCATAATATGCTGGTAACCTATGAGGATGGTTCAGAGAGCCATACCTTCAATAAAGAGAATCAGGCCCTGATTTCGACAATCGACGACATTCTCCAGGATCGCTGGTTTATGGCAACCGCTAGCTGGTTATACCGTAATTACTTTCTTACCGAAAATTTTGCGGAATGGCATGCTACTGCCGCAGCTGGTGATTGGGCATTGAGTATTCAATTGGCTGCAAAAGGTAAAATCGCTTACCTGCCCGAGGTAATGGGTGTTTATAGAAAACATAGTGCCGGACTTAGCAATGTGCATTCGCATAGCAATAAATGGTTTTTAAGAAACCGTAAGGAAATGTTTGAAAATGTGAATGTATGGCTGGATAAAAAGTATGACAACACGATTATTCAAACGGTCGCATGGTATGAGGAACAGCTTGAAAAGTTAGAAAAAATTGGCAGTTAATTATATTAATCTTTAATTTGTACTGTTTTTCAATCCTGACATACATGAAGCTAAGTGTTGTAATACCAGCATATAACGAAGAAGAATCCATTTCTGACACTTTGAGGTCACTTTACCAAACCTTGAAGAAGTACAATATCCCACACGAGATTTTCGTGACAAACGATAATTCAAAAGACGGAACGCTTCGTGTTCTTGATGAACTTTCACTTGAAATACCAACCTTAGTATACCAGACAAATCCAGGTCCGAATGGTTTTGGGTATGCTGTACGTTTCGGTCTTGAAAGATTTTCAGGTGACTGTGTTGCTGTGTTTATGGCTGACATGTCGGATGATCCTGAGGATCTTGTAAAATATTATTTCAAAATGGTGGAAGGCGATTACGACTGTGTTTTCGGCTCACGTTGGGAAAAAGGGGGAAAAGTAATTGATTATCCTGCTTTGAAAAAAGTAATTAACCGGGTTGCCAATTTCATCGTGCGCATGGTGATGGGTATCAAATACAACGATACAACCAACGCTTTCAAGCTATATAAGAGAGAAACAATCGACGGAATAAAACCATTTCTTGCTCCGCATTTCAATCTTACGATCGAACTGCCCTTGAAGGCAATTGTTCGTGGTTATAATTATGCGGTTGTTCCAAATAGCTGGACAAACAGAAAATATGGTGAGTCGAAATTGAAGATTAAGGAAATGGGAAGCCGTTATTTCTTTATTCTTATGTATTGTTTTATCGAGAAATTTTTCTCCCGTGGTGATTATATGAAAAAGTCAGTTGCTCCAAAAAAAGAAGTCAGCAGATAATATCAGCATTAACATATTTTCGGGAAGCGTCCATTTTATGGGCGCTTTTTTTATTTTATCCACTCCTGAATAAAAGTCATTTTGTGCGCAATGTAAGAGACAAAAAAGCCCCAGCCTATCGCACTTAATGTCATATATAGAAAAATAGAAGATCTCGGAACACGGAAAGCTACCGCCAGCGCAGTCCCAAAAATAGGTGTGAATAAGGGAGGCGTCAACAGTGCAATCCCAATAATTCCGAATTTCTTCCAGATCCTGACTGCCATCCGGTTTGTTTTACTAAATCTTTTAGGCGTATTTTTTCTATATTTCTTCAACAGCGACTGAATTCCTTTTCCAACGTATGTTACAACCAGAACGCTGAACATCATTCCTGCGATAGAACAAACGGCGGTTTCAATCCATGTCAGGTTTAAGATGACACCGGTAATAGGGCCTCCAAAAAATTTAAGCGTACTGGCGAGTGCAACTGATATATATTTCAAAAAAATCGCTTTCATTTATACTTTTACTTGAATCATTTCCAGGGCAAAGCGCCTTGTAGCTTCATTGGTGTCAACATAATCCAGATATGCAGGGTTCTGAATGTAGCTGATCTTAGCAACGCATTCGATAATAACATCCGAAATCTCTAAAAAACTGATCTTGTCGCACAGAAATGCCTCAACAGCAATCTCGTTAGCTGCATTGACGATACATGCAGCATTTCCTCCTTTTTCCAGTGCCTGGTACGCCACTGCCAGATTCCTGAATGTTTCCAGGTCCGGCTTTTCAAAAGTCAGCGAAGGGTATGCGGCAAAGTCAAAACGCGGAAACGACGATTTTAATCTATATGGATAATGAAGGGCATATTGAATCGGCAATTTCATATCAGGCAAACCCATCTGCGCCTTCATACTGCCATCTTCAAACTGCACCATGGAGTGAATGATACTTTGCGGATGAACGATCACATCAATCTGACTTGCGGTAAGATCGAACAACCACTTCGCTTCGATCACTTCAAGGCCCTTATTCATCAGGGTAGCCGAGTCGATTGTAATTTTTGCACCCATGCTCCAATTCGGATGCTTCAGTGCCTGTTGCTTGGTTACTGCTGACAGAAAATCACGATCTTTTCCTCGGAACGGTCCTCCCGAAGCAGTCAGGATTATTTTTTCAATCGGATTGTTTTCTTCACCAGCAAGGCATTGAAAGATTGCCGAGTGCTCCGAGTCGACCGGATAAATACTGACATTATTTTCTTTGGCTAAATTCGTTATCAGCTCACCGGCAACGACCAACGTTTCTTTATTTGCAAGTGCAATATTTTTTCCGGCTTTAATGGCGTGTATCGTTGGCAGCAAGCCCGCATAACCTACCATAGCGGTTAGCACCATGTCAATCGTGTCGGATTCAACAACGGAAACAAGTGCTGCATCACCCGTATAAACCTGAATTGGCAATGAAGCAAGTGCAGAAGTCACTTTATCTTTAAGCGCTTCGTTTCCAATGACAACTACTTTCGGTTTAAATTTTATAGCCTGTTCGATTAATAAATCTGCATTATTCTGAGCGGTCAGTACTTCCGCAGAAAAAATATCCGGGTTGGCTTCAATCACATCCAGTGCCTGAGTTCCAATGGACCCTGTGGAGCCCAGAATGGCTATTCTTTTTATTGACATATTAGTTAGAAATGTAAAGCTTTACAACGTATTCATTTTCGTCAGCTCATCAGCTATCTTACGATCGTTGGAAAGTCTTGGTACTTTATTTTGCCCGCCTAGCTTACCACTGGCACGCATATAATCGATAAACGAATTTTTACGCAAAGGAGTCATAACCAGCTGACGCAGAATATTTCCTTTGATTAAATCGTCATAATAAACATTCAGTTCTGTTAGCCTTCTGTCAATATCCTGAACAAACTGCTCCATATTGGCCGGCATCTTCGCAAATTCTACAAACCATTCGTGATAAGGTAAACTACCCTGATTTGGTGTTACCATCGGCGCAACGGTAAACTCTACTACTTCAACTTCCGGATGTCTCTCCATGGCATAACGAAGCGCTTTTTCAATCTCCTCTCCGATCACATGTTCACCGAAAGCCGAGATAAAATGTTTGATTCGGCCAGTTACTAAAATCCGGTAGGGATCTGTCGAAACAAACTTGATCGTATCACCAATAGAATAACCCCAAAGACCTGCATTACTACTTACAACGACAGCATAATTTTTACCTACTTCGACGTCATTAATCCGGACACGTTTCGGCTTTTCATCAAAATAATTTTCTACCGGAACAAATTCGAAGAATATACCTGAATTCAGAAGCAGCAGAAGCCCTTCTTCTTTCTGAGAATCCTGGTATGCAAAAAATCCTTCGGATGCCGGATAAAGCTCAATGGAGTCTATTCTCTTTCCGATTGATTCGTACAGTTTGGCACGGTAAGGTTCAAAATTTACCCCGCCATATATAAAAAGTGAAAAGTCAGGAAAAACGTCTTTTATCTTTTTTCCCGTTCTGTCAATGATTCTGTCAAAATACATCTGGACCCACGGTGGTATACCAGAAATAAGCGACATCGGCTGATCTATTGTTTCGTCAATAATCTTGTCAAGTTTTGTTTCCCAATCTTCAATGCAATTGGTTTCATAACTCGGCATCTGATTTGCCCGCAGGTATCCCGGAACATGGTGATTTGAAATCCCGGACAAACGTCCGGTCAACACGCCGCCGGTCTCGGTCATAACCGGGCTTCCTGATAGAAAGATTAATTTTTTGTCAAGAAATTCTGCCTTTTTTGTCTCCGCAATATAACTCAGTATGGCATTGCGGGCAGAATTGATATGATTGGGAATCGATTCCTTTGTGATCGGAATATATTTTGTGCCGGAGGTTGTACCGGAAGTCTTTGCAAAATAGAGCGGTTTTCCCGGCCACAGTATATCAGATTCCCCAGCTTTCAGATGCGCAATATATCCTTTCAGATCTTCATAATCTCTGACCGGAACGGCGTCTTTGAACTCTTCGTAGGTATGGATATCCTTGAAAAAATGATCTTTTCCAAACTGCGTATTCATTGCTTTTTCAACAAGTTTTGCCCGCCATTCTTCTTGTACTTCCGTACTTTTGGCGATCCATCTTTGCTGTTCTTCTGCGATATATTTAGCCAGTGGCTGGCTCAAAAGTGCTCTGATTCCCATAGTAAAAACAAATGTACACAGGATTTATAAATTCTATTCTACAAGCGCAAATCACGGCACTTAAATGACCAAAAACCGGCCTCTAAGTGAAATTTGTTAAATGCCTTTGTTTGTGGGTAATAATCTGTAATTTTGCACACCTGAAATCAAAGTGAGCGAAAATTTTAAAAATATATATGGGATTGTTTGATTTTTTGACAAGTGATATTGCGATTGATTTGGGTACGGCAAATACTTTGATCATCCACAAAGATACGGTTGTTGTAGATGAGCCATCGATTATTGCCATGGATAAAACTACTGGCAAAGTGTTAGCGATAGGCCACACAGCAATGCAAATGCACGAAAAGACGAATGAAAATATTAAAACAATTCGTCCGTTGAAAGACGGTGTTATCGCCGACTTTACCGCCGCAGAAATGATGATCCGCGGTATGATCAAGATGATCGATACCGGCAGTCGCTTTTTCACTCCATCCCATCGTATGGTAGTTTGTATACCATCAGGAATCACCGAAGTTGAGAAACGTGCTGTAAAAGATTCATGCGAGCACGCCGGTGCAAAAGAGGTTTATATGGTTCATGAACCGATCGCTGCTGCCATTGGTATCGGAATCGATATCACCCAGCCTAACGGCGTGATGATTGTTGACATCGGAGGTGGTACAACTGAAATCGCTGTAATAGCGCTTTCCGGTATAGTTTGTGAGCAATCTGTACGTATCGCTGGTGATGTTTTCACAAGAGATATCGTTGATTATATGCGTCGTGAGCACAATCTTTTGATTGGTGAACGTTCTGCTGAATTAATTAAAATGGCTATCGGTTCGGCATCGCCTGAACTGGACACAGCTTTGGAAGACTATCAGGTTCGAGGTCGTGACTTGATGACTGGTATTCCAAAAGAAATCCGCGTTACTTACAGTGAAATCGCTTATTCATTAGATAAATCAATATCTAAAATCGAAGAAGGCGTTATGAAAGCACTTGAAATTTCTCCTCCTGAACTTTCTGCCGATATTTTCAAAAACGGTATCTGGCTGACAGGTGGCGGCGCTTTGATCCATGGTTTGGACAGACGCATTTCCCAAAAAACTAAATTACCTGTACACATTGCAGATGATCCGTTAAAGGCGGTAGTAAAGGGAACCGGTGAGGTTCTTAAAAATCTGGAATTGTACAAACCCGTATTGATTTCGTAGTATTGGATCGTTCACAGCATGTCAGTTTTTTTAGGTGCATACCTATAACTGACATGCTGCGTGTGAACATATTAGCCCATGCTCCAGCTTGTAGATTTCATTGCCCGGAATCGGTTTTTTTTGGTTTTCGTTTTGCTGGAAGTTTTCAGTGGATGGTTGATCGTGCGCAGTAATTCTTACTGGGGCGCTACTTATTTCAATACCTCCAATTATTACGTAGCCAAAACACTGGCATTTTCAAATTCTGCCCGTGAGTATACCCGCCTGGGTGAGATAAATTCAGATCTGGCTAATGAAAATGCACGATTAAACGCCCTGGTTGCTACATTGAGCCAGAAAAATGATAAGGACGCGCCCGTCGGGTATGTTCCTGATTCTGCATTCAATTCCAGATTTACTTACAAGGTCGCCAAGGTCGTAGACAACGAAACGAACAGAACCAACAATTACATTACCATTGACAAAGGATCAGCCGACGGCATCGAACCGGATATGGGTGTTATTTCTGCAACCGGCGTTGTTGGAAAAGTCCGTTTCTGCTCTAAGAATTATTCGATTATCACGTCAATCCTGCATCCTCAGTTTATGGTTTCTTCCAAACTGATCAGAAGCAACGAAATCGGAACTGCCAAGTGGCTTGGAAAAGATCCTAACTTTGTTGACATGGTAGACGTTTCACGATATACCAAAGTTTACAAGGGAGATTCGGCAGTGACTTCCAATATGAACTCTGTATTCCCTCCGGGAATCATGGTTGGGAAGGTGAAATCAGTCACAGTTCATCCAGATCAAACATTTTATAACATTGTCCTGGAATTGGCGACGGACTTCAGAAACCTTTCCTATGTCTATGTGGTGAAAAATCGCCAACTTGGGGAACAGGAAACATTAAAACAACGCTTAGGAGATCGTCAATGAGTTTACGCGAGGCAATACAATACAGTTTGATGGTTATACTTTACCTGCTGCTGCAGATCTTTTTCATGCGCAACATGGTTTTGTTCAACTATGCTTTTTGTTTTGTCTACATCGCAGGCATTTTAATTCTCCCGGCAGAGATCAGCAGAATGTATCTTTTGTTCATCGGGTTTGCAATCGGATTTACAGTTGACATTTTCTCAAATACGTTTGGAATGCACGCCGCAGCTACTGTTTTGATCGCTTATCTGAGACCGTTTTTAATCCATTATCAAATGGAATCGAAAGGAGCTGAACGTGTTGATATCGGTATTCGAAGTCAGGGAATTGGTGCGTTTCTGGCTTACATTTTGCCCCTGATTTTCATTCATCATGCTATGCTTTTTCTCATGGAGATAAATAATTTTGGCATGATATTCCATACATTGCTTCGTATCGCAGCAAGTACCCTCTTCACAATGCTAATGATAGTCCTCTTGGAACTTTTTTCAAGAAGGTAAACCTGACATTTTGACCGTGCCAAATCGAGTGGCTCGAAATTTGATGTTTATACATGAATAAGCGGTGATCCTATAAATTATATCTTCACCAATGTTAGGTAAAGTCCTTTCAGCGAAAAAATGTGCATCCCGAAATAATGGCAGTTCAGGAACTTATAACCGCCGTTCATCAAAATTTGCTTTGTACGATTTGGAGCTGTTGATAATCTTTGTAAATTCAGCATTCCTATGTCAGTTGCCATGTCAGAATCGATCACCACTAATGGATACACCGATGATCTCAGATACGAGATTTTCAACCGTGAATTCATGCCACACATAGACTCCATGTATAACTTCGCCTTCCGCCTAACCATGGATGAAGACGATGCAAACGACCTGGTGCAGGACACATACCTAAAAGCTTTCCGTTTTATTTCTTCTTTTGAACAAGGTACAAATGCCAAAGCCTGGCTCTTCCGTATCTTGAAAAACAGCTTTATCAACGATTATCGTAAGAAAAGCAAAGAACCTTCAAAAGTTGATTACCAGGAAGTAGAAACTACCTATAATTCCGAAGAAGCATCCGACACAACTTACACGGTAGATCTTCGTGCTGATGCAGTTCAGGAATTAATCGGGGACGAAGTTGCGAATGCTTTAAATGCGTTGCCGGTCGATTTCCGTACAGTTATTATTCTATGTGATATTGAAGGATTCACCTATGAAGAAATGGCAAAAATCCTGGATATTCCAATTGGTACCGTACGGTCCAGACTACACCGCGCGCGTAATCTTTTGAAAGAAAAACTTAAAAGTTATGCTAGCTCAATGGGTTATGATTCATAACCTATGAACTTTTTTTATGCACTATTGGGTTATAGGGTACAGTCGTACATATATATTCCAAAAATCAATTTACCAGCATAATTTGTGATGAATGCATCTTCCCATACGCCTTCTGTTACAGAAGAAGCGCAAAAACAAACCATGAAGCATAGTTGCGAGCATCATGCCGAATGTATGAAAATCATTCAGGCGATTCTTGACGACGAAGCTACGGAAGCAGAAAAGGATCATTTCAGGGAGAACATGGATAAGTGCCTTCCTTGTATCGAGGCTTATCGTCTTGAAAAATGCATTAAGGAGTCATTAAGTCTTAAACTTGTGAAAAAACCTTGTCCTCAGAGTATCATGGATACTATTTTAGCCAAAGTAAATAGTTAATCCAGTTAGCGTGAAAGGTAAGCTTATTATATTTTCTGCCCCATCAGGTTCTGGGAAGACCACAATAGTCCGGCATCTTTTAAGTAAATATTCCTCGCAACTAGCGTTTTCAGTTTCAGCTTGCACACGTTTGCAACGCGAATATGAAGTAGATGGAAAAGATTATTATTTTTTATCTATCGAAGATTTTCGTCAACGAATTGCAAACCAAGAATTTGCAGAATGGGAGGAAGTATATGCCGGTAATTATTATGGAACACTGAAATCAGAAATTCAAAGGCTTTGGGATGAAGGAAAACATGTAGTTTTCGATGTGGATGTCAAGGGCGGCCTTAAACTCAAAGAAGCATACAACGAAAGTGCACTGGCGGTGTTTGTGAAAGTTTCTTCGGAAGAAGAAATTCAACGCAGATTAAATAGCCGTGGCACAGAAACTCCCGAAACGCTTGCAACACGCATAGCGAAAGTTCGTTATGAACAAAGTTTTGAGCATGAATTTGACACAGTACTAGTGAATGATCATCTGGAAGATGCTTTGGCTGAGGCGGAAGTTTTAATCCAGAATTTTATTCACTCGTAATAAACTGATCTTTGTCATGCTTTTGTCAGTAAATTGTCAGTTTTGTCATGACATTTAAATACTGATAAGTCTACCAATAATTCTCCTCTATCATCTTAAAAGTTTCAATTGCTAACGTATGAAAATCGGTCTGTTTTTTGGATCCTTCAACCCGATACATATTGGTCATTTAATTATCGCCAATACCATGGTCACGGCTACGGATCTCGAACAGGTTTGGTTTGTCGTCAGTCCTCAGAATCCCTTTAAGAAAAACAGCAGCTTACTTCACGAGTTTGATCGTTATGATCTGGTTTCCAGAGCCGTTGCAGATAACTCTCTACTGAAAGTTACCGACGTAGAGTTTCATATGCCGAAGCCAAGTTATACGATTGATACGCTGATCAGAATGCAGGAAAAATTTCCTCAGCATGAATTCAAACTGATCATGGGAGAAGATAATCTGGCTCAATTTCCAAATTGGAAAAACCATGATAAAATCCTTGAATATGTTGGTCTATACGTATACCCGAGACCTAATTCCGCTCCTCATAATTTCACAAATCATCCGGCCGTAAAATTTGTTGAAGCTCCCCTGCTCGACATTTCTGCCACTTACCTGAGAGCCTGTCTCAAAAGCGGTAAATCAATTCGTTATATGGTTTCCGAGCCAGTTGAAGAAATGATCAGGATTAAAAAATTTTACGTTTGATTATTTTAAAACGGTCGATTGATAGGTAATTTCAGATAGTAGCCCAATCGCATTGAATTTCAAAATCATTTTTTTCGCTTCTGATTTTTTGGTGATATCGTCACACTGCGGTCCTTTTTCTAAAAAGTAAACATAGAATTTGGTATTTCCCGCACCTAGCTGATGTATATCCGGCTTCCCGAGAATCTTTCCTATCTCATCTGCAAATTTCCCCAAAAGTTCTTTTTGCTCTACTTTAAGATCGGCAACTAACAAAGGACGTTCATTTTTGCATCCTCCGCGATCCTGACGCCATTTTTTTAAGTCAACCTTGCCAAGTGTATCCGGAGGCGAAGAACAGGCTACAAGGCCTAAAAAAAGCCCTGTTAAAGATAACAGTGATTTTAATTTTATCATATTACTAATTACAACTTCGGTCTCTGTAAAACAAAAGCGAATCTAATCATATATTCATAAGCGAAGAAACCGTTTTTTGAAAGAAGGCCAGGAATCAGCCTGAAAAGTTTTACATGACTATTTTTGTATAAACATTTTACAAAAAACTTGCAGGCTAATCCGCTTTTTCTCAGATTCCAAAAATATTGTAAAATCAAAAATCAACGGAATTCTGATGAAAAAAATAATTCTTTCTAGTTTTCTCACACTTTGCAGTTTTTGCACTTATGCCCAGGCAAGTTTTTCACGCCCACAGGATGCGACAGAATGTTCGAATGCTTTTTTCAAAGCCTTATTAGAAGAAGATACCAATGCGCTCAATGATATTTTATCGGATGATTTTTCAATAGTCAGTTTCGATGGCCAGCAAGTTGACCGTGAAATGTTAGCACAAGGTGTTGCACAAGGCTATATTATGGTTGAGTCCGGAATGATCTCCGGTACGCGTACAAAAAATTATGGCGATGTCGGAGTGATCACCGGAACGTGGAATGTGCGGGGAAAAATTGAAAATAACAGCTTCCAGAATGAGGTGACTTACACCGTAGTTTCTGTAAAAAAGGGTGGAAGCTGGAAAGTTTCTGCCGTGCAGCTAACGCCGATACGGTGAGGCAATCATGGAAATCAAAAAAGGAGCTTCTTTAATTGGGAGGCTCCTTTATACTATATTTTCTTCTTTAAAATTATTTACCAATAGGTACCAAGATGCCAAGGTGAGCCGATGCTCCCCGGTTATGCACTTTGGAATCGTCGCCACTATAAGAGGAAAGGTTTCGTAACCCAAAATGATAACGTCCTTCGGCAAAAACTTTTATTGCGCCCAGAGGATATGCCACTCCTGCACCACCAACAATACCAAAATCAAATTTATTGGTATCATCTGAAGAGCCGTATGAATCATCTTCGCTAGTGTCGCTAACCAGATCGCCGTCAACATACACCTTCGATCTGGATTTTGCTCTGATATTACCTGTCATTAAGCGTACCTCAGGTCCAATCGAAAGCAATCCCTCCAATTTTCCCAATTGAGGCTTATATTGAAATAAGATCGGCATTTCAATATAGTTCACCAGCAACTTTCCCTTAATATCAATCTTCACCTGTTGGCTATTGATCAGTTGGTTGGAGTTTTCAGAAATCCGGGTGCCACGCTGGGAGAATCCCGGTTCGATCTGGATACTGGTTGAAGTACTTAGCGGCAGATTGAATAAAATGGCAAAGTTCAAACCTGCTTTTGGCTTAAACGGTAAGTCCTGATCATCTCCACTAACCGCAAAGGTTGCGAAGTTTGCTCCTCCTCTGACACCCAGACTAACCTGGGCCCATGAAACCGAACCGGCAAGAGAACAAAGCGATAATAAAAGAAATTGACGTACTGATTTTTTCATAATCATGGCTCTTAAAAATAATTTGTTGAGTTGTTATCTGAAATTTTAATATCAAAAGAAACAAAACTATTAGAAATTACAAGTAAACGAAAGGTTAATTATTTCAAGAAAAAATTTAAATCTCACTCCTTATACAAAAAAAGCCGCCCATTGCTGGACGGCTGATTTTTTCAAAATTTATAATCGCATTACTAAACATTCATTAGAGATTCGCGACGGCGCATTTTGCCGGCAGGGATACCAAACATCATTTTGAAACGACGACAGAAATAAGCTGTGTCTTTATATCCAACATCAGAACCGATCGCACGGATACTTTTCTTCGAAGTACGAAGCAAGTCAACCGCTTTTTCCATACGCTGATATTCGATATAATCCTGTGGGTTAATACCTGTCAGCATTTTGAAATACTGTCCAACATAGTCCTCCGAAACGTTTGCTACGTTTGCAAGCACTTTGTTAGATAGATCGCCACCCAAATTGTCTTTGATGTAAGCGAAGATATCGATCAAGCGAGGATCCTTGAAATAAGTACTGTTTGTAACAAGTTGTTCAACAAACAGTTTATTTTTAAGTATGTAACGGATAATTTCGATTACAACCTCTTCTGTTTTAATTTTGATGATACGTCCTTTACCAGGAATATCAAGCATATCTTCTGTCAGAATCTGGTTGATCGTGATCGCGATCTGATCGTCTCTCTTGATCAAAAACGGCGGAACATCCAGCGAAGTGAAGAAGTTTACGGTATCAAAAACTTTCGCTTCAAAAGAAATCAAACCGAATGAATTTGGCAATTTTCCAATTAAAGCAGGGTCATGTCCGGCTTCTATATAATTATCCCGGTTTGTCATGAACTCTTCATTCGAAACGGTTTTCGCAGATTGCGTATTTCCGTAGGTAACTGTCGCGTGCTTTCCACCCGGGATGAACAACATGTCACCTTCTTCTACCTTATGAGATTCCTCACTTCCAAAAGAAACTTCTCCATCGTACAAAATTGTAAGTGAATTCTGTACATCATAAAAATTCTTGATCGTGATAGGTTGCAGGATACGAATGTGTCGTGCCTTCACAAACTTCACTCCCAACGATTCGATAATCTTATTATAGTCTTCCATACATGTATATATTTAGGGCCCGAAAAGACCGATTACTCTAATTTTGTACAAATCTAATAAATTGTACAAAACTAATACAAGCATGTAATAACAAAAAATATAAAAAAAGTATCTTTTTAAGACGAAATTAATACCTCATTTAGAACAATATGTAGAAAAATGCCTTCAACGGGCTATTTTAGCAACTCACGGGCAATCACAAGTTTTTGGATTTCAGAGGTACCCTCATAGATTTGTGTAATTTTTGCATCACGCATCAGCCGTTCGACGTGAAATTCCTTAACATAGCCGTAACCCCCGTGAACCTGAACGGCTTCCGTTGTAACCCACATTGCAATATCGGATGCATACAACTTGGCCATGGCCGCGGCTTTAATATAATCTTTCCCCTGATCTTTAAGTCTGGCTGCTTTATAAACGAGCATTCTGGCCGCTTCGATTTTTGTTGCCATCTCGGCAAGCTTAAATTGTATAGCCTGGTGGTCACTTATCGGTTTCCCAAAAGTTTTTCTTTCCTGCGCGTATTTAAGAGATAATTCAAAAGCTCCCGCGGCAATTCCCAAGGCTTGGGCGGCAATTCCGATTCTACCGCCATTCAAAACTGTCATCGCGAATTTAAACCCGAAACCATCTTCGCCGATCCTGTTTTCCTTGGGAACCTTCACATCAGAAAACATTAATGTATGCGTATCAGACGCTCTGATTCCCATTTTATCCTCCTTTCTCCCGACAGTAAATCCGGCAGAATTTTTCTCCACGATCAGCGCATTGATTCCTTTATGTCCTTTTTCCTGATGCGTTTGCGCGATGACCAAACAGATTTCGGAAGAATTGCCGTTCGTTATCCAGTTTTTAGTACCGTTTAATAAATAGTAGTCACCCATATCCTCGGCCGTCGTCTGCTGCGAAGTCGCATCCGAACCAGCTTCCGGTTCGGAAAGGCAAAATGCACCAACCATTTTCCCTGACGCCAGTTGAGTCAGATATTTTTCCTTTTGCTCAGCCGTCCCATATGCCTGAATCCCCCAGCAAACCAGAGAATTATTCACCGACATAATCACGGACGCCGAAGCATCTATTTTCGAAATTTCTTCCATTGCAATAACATAGGAAAGCGTATCCATGCCTCCTCCGCCGTACTGCGGCAATACCATCATACTTAAAAAACCTAGGTCTCCCATTTTACGGATCAGAGCAGGATCAAACTTTTGTTGATTATCACGTTCTATAACGCCGGGCAATAGTTCCGTCTGGGCAAAATCACGGGCGGCAAATTGTACAGCCTCATGTTCCTCACTCAGATTGAAATCCATTCCGGTAAGTTGCGCATTATATGGCATAAGAAAAGTACTTTTGGTGGTTGTGAATGAATCAAAAATAGAATTTTGTGATATAGTATGCAAGCATACGGATTTGTAACCTATTAAATCTTTGCATTTTGCTGATCGTTTTGAAAAAAAGTTATCTTAAGTTTGCGGCTTGATATCAGTTTAAACTGCCAAAATCAACACACTTCATAAAAGACATTTACTTTAACATGCCCATTCTTACCGTTTTTTATATCAAGCTTTTCATCAACCTGGGACTTACTCTGGGTATTTTCTGGGTGATCAGCCGTTCTGAACTTTTTGCAAAATGGCAGCTTGAGAAAGAAAAAGCCGTTTTCGCAGCAGGTTTTGTCTTGCTTCGTCTGATTCCTTGGATTGGAATTTTCCTGATCATCAATGAAGATCCCCGCGGCGACATTCCTTTCTTTTTTTATAAAGCGGAAGCTGCAAAAGCCGGTGGTTTTGTATACCGTGATTTCTGGTCGTATCATGCGCCGTTATATGCCTACATCATCAGCATTCCGGTGTGGATCTGGCATAATTCCCGTGCTATCGTTTTATTCATGGTTTTGATGGAAAGTGCGATTCTCTGGCTTACCTATAAAACCTATAAAGTCAAAAGCACGAGAGCGTTACAATATGCGATGATTTATCTGATGCTGCCGGCAGGATTCATGTATATTCTTGTAGACGGACAGGAAGAAGTCTGGTTTTGGGGTGCCGCCTTACTGATTTGGCGCTATACTATTAACCACAAGGATAACTATGAAATTGGTGTCGGACTCCTTTTTGCGCTGACGCTCTTGACAATAAAAGTGACGTTTATTTTTCTCCTTCCTGCGATTTTAGTGGTTGTTAAAAAGCCAATAAAAATGCTGTTAGTAATGGCGGCCGTCGGAATTCCTGCTGTCGGATTTTTATACTGGCAAATCGGAGATCTGTTTTTAATGCCAATTCAGCATACGGAGCAATTGATGACCCCGAACTTATTTTCCGTAAGCCGTCCGTTTGTTGAATTGTTCATTCATATCAACGAGAAAAAATCGACGATGATCAACTGGATTGGATTGCTGTTTACGGTTTTCCTTCCCGCTTACATGGCATTCAAGGCACGTCAAAGACATATCAGTGAAATTCTTCCGGGGATTTTTATTGCTGTATTCGTATGTATGATGATATTCCAGGCAAGCGCAATGGGAGCTTATCTGATCGCATATTTGATGGCCGTTTTGTTTGATGTTATCGATATCAGAAAAACCTGGCATGTGATCGTTTTATTGGCTGTAAACTGGCTAACCGTCGTTCAGCCTTTTGTTTGGGTTTATATACATCAGCCCTCCTACACTTCCTTTGGTATGTTTGGAAATTTGTCAAATCTTTTTGAATATGTTTTGCAAATTCTGAACGTGCTATGTTTTATCTGGATTTTGCGGAAAACTTATCAAAACGTTGTAAATCCTGAAAAACTGGCTGTGGCATGAGTGTAGTTTTAGCAAAAACAGGCATAAGCCTGGCGTGTATTGTTCTCCTGATTATTCTTATCTCTCAGCGGAAAAAACTTTCCGGATGGCTTGAAAGTAAGAGCGTCAGAGCTTCTCTGACAATTGGCTGGATTATTTTCCGGCTAATTCCTTTTATCGCCGTTTACCTTCTGGCAAACATTACCCCGACTTCCGATGTGCTTGGTTTTTGGGACGAAGGTAGTAAGGCTTCCATGGGCCAAGTAGTCTACCGCGATTTCTGGTCGCCCTACTCTCCACTTTATGCCTATTTTCTAGGCATTTGGCTAAAAATATGGTATAGTCCGAAAATGATCGTACTTACCATGGCGGTTATGGACGGTGTAGCGCTTTGGGTATCCTGGCATCTTTTCCGTCCGTTTCAATCGCGTGGTTCATTTTTGTACAAAGCATTAATGTATTATGTGCTTCCCGGATCGTTGGTATTATGTATCGTCGGTGCTCAGGAAGACGTCTGGATGTGGTTATTTGTTGTTCTGGCTTATCTGGTTCGCGAAAGAACTGTTCGTGTTGAATGGTATGCCGTCATCCTCGCCATCGGATTATTGATGACCAAAGCGATTTTTGTTCTGATCCTTGTCCCGTTATTTCTTATAGAAAAACAAAAGATCAGATTCCTTATTCCGATGGTTGTTATCGGAATAATCTCGCTTGGAATACTCTACCCGCTCGTTGGTTTGGAATTCATGCAGCCAATGGACGAAGCAAAAGTGTTGCGTGCTCCAAACATTCTTTCGATCATAAATCCGTGGTTTTTTGACGGAATTGGCGTTGGGGAAAAATTCTGGAACTGGGTTGGATTGGTAACCTCCGTTGGTTTGGCTACATTGGCCGCTTTCCGTCTGCAGTATGCCGATTTCAGAGTTATGTTGTCCCGCGTTTGGGTTGTTTTATATGCTACGATGATGGTAATTCAGCAAAGTGCTTACAGCAATTATATTTTTCTCTTTCTGATACCGCTCGTTTTTTACGTCATCGACTGGAGCAACAGCAAACAGGTTTTTCTTCTTTTGATCTTTAATATTCTTTGTGTCGTTCACCCTTCCTACTGGTGGAGACTGGGTATGCCGCGCTACCTGAGTCCGGCTGACATAACGGCTTCGGGAGATTCTATAACCGATTACCTGATTCAGGTAAGTATTATCATCCTGACCGGATATTTTGTGTGGCTTGCTTTTCCTAAAAAAGAAGTTTCAGGGAACGTACCACATTGACTGTAACCTGTTGATTTTTAAGATTATTTAAGAAAATTGGATTAAGATATCTGTATACTTTTGAAGATCGCTAAATCTTCATTATGCAACCTGTCGATATCCAAACGCTTCATGAGCTTCAGATACTTTCTAAAAATAGTAAGGAGCGAAGTATCCTGAATTTCTTTGATCAAACCAAAACGCAGGGAGGACAAGACGCCCTGAAAAGACTCATTACTGTACCTAAAAAATCGGTTGAAGAAATCTTGTCATTTCAGCAGCTTCTGACTTTTGTACACAAAAACCTGGACAATTGGGAACTGAACGTATCCAGAGCTTACATCGCAGCAGCTGAAAGTTATTACGCTTCCAATATTTCTTATACGATGTCCCAGGATGTTTTCAAGCACTGGGTTGATACATTTTTATATTCCTGGCGACATCCTGCTGAATTTTATTTCGTTCAAAGTGGCCTGACGGCAACACTGCTTCTCGTTCGTGGAATGCGTGATATGCTTTCCAAATTTACCGACGCTCATATTCCAGGAGAACTAGAAGATGATTTCTCATTTCTCCGTAAATTTTTATTTTCTGATAGCATCAATTCCTTTATCAAAACAAAAGGAAATCATCTCTCACTAACCTCCATATTTTACCGAGATTATTATTTTAGGGTTGCCAATAAAAATTTATTTCGACGGTTACTCGATATATCTTACACATTTGATGCATATGCGTCCATTGCCAAAACCCAGAAATTGTATCATCTTGTTTTCCCGAGCTTTATTGAAAATAACACAACTTTTAAGGCTGACAAGATCTGGCATCCGTTAATTTCAAATGCCGTTTCAAATAGCTTCGAGTTAGGAAATCAGCAAACGCTCTGCTTATTGACCGGTGCTAACACAAGCGGAAAAACAACGTTTTTAAAAACCTGCGGAGCCGTAGTTTACCTGGCGCATCTCGGATGGCCCGTTCCAGCCGAAAACCTCTCCCTGTCTTTTTCTGACCAGTTATTTACTTCAATACATCTCTCTGATAATCTGGAATTGGGTTACAGCCATTTTTACAATGAAATAATGCGGATTAAATCTATTGCAGAAGCGCTTCACATGGGAGATAAATGTTTTGTAATTATCGACGAACTCTTTCGTGGAACAAATCAGGAAGATGCTTTTCATTGTTCTAAAACCGTCCTGGATGGATTTTCAATTCGAACTAAATCCGTTTTTCTAGTGTCGACGCATCTTTATGAATTACTGGAAAACTTCGCGGATTGCCCCTCAATTTCTTTGCGCTGTTTTAGAACCATAATTACCGGAAGCGATTTTAAAAATACTTATCAGATAGAAGAAGGTATCGCTTCGGAAAAAATCGGGCAACTGATTTTGAAAAAAGTTGGGATTCCCGAACTGCTGAAAATCACTAATACATAAAAAAGCCCTCACAAAAGGTGAAGGCAATTCTTGGAATGTATTAATTATTTTTACTCAATCGTATCAAAACCGCAATAAGGTACCAAAACAGCTGGTACGCGGATCGTTCCGTCAGCCTGCTGGTTGTTTTCCAACAAAGCCGCTACGATGCGTGGAAGTGCTAATGCGGAGCCATTAAGCGTATGCAATAATTGCGTTTTCTTATCCGCAGATTTATAACGGAGCTTCAAACGGTTTGCCTGATAAGTTTCAAAATTAGAAACAGAGCTGCATTCCAGCCATCTTTCCTGTCCGGCAGACCAAACTTCAAAGTCGAAAGTCAGTGCAGATGTGAAGCCCATATCTCCGCCGCATAGACGTAATATACGGAAAGGCAATTCGAGTTTTTCAAGTAACCCTTTTACATGGTTTGACATATCGGTCAAAGCCTGATAAGAATCTTCCGGCTTACAAATCTGGACAATTTCAATTTTGTCAAACTGATGCAAACGATTCAAACCACGAACGTGCGCTCCCCAGCTTCCAGCCTCACGGCGGAAACAAGGTGTATAAGCTACATTTTTAACAGGTAAATCGTTTTCTGCTACGATCAGATCACGATATAAATTCGTTACCGGTACTTCGGCTGTGGGAATCAAATAAAGATCATCCTGAGCATCGTGATACATCTGGCCTTCTTTATCCGGCAATTGTCCGGTACCAAAACCAGAATCAGCGTTGATCAAGATTGGAACCTGTACCTCGTTATAGCCTGCTTTTCCTGCTTCATCCAAAAAGAAAGCAATCATCGCACGTTGTAAACGCGCTGCCTTTCCTTTGTAAACCGGAAAACCGGCAGCAGTAATTTTATTTCCCAGCTCAAAATCAATGATCGGAGCCTGTTTTCCGCCCAGTTTTTTGATTAATTCCCAATGAGGATGAGCTCCTTCCGGCAGTACAGGCTTAACGCCGGCTTCCAGTTCATTCACATTATCCTCCGCAGTACGTCCTTCCGGAACACTTTCGTGCGGAAGATTAGGAAGTTTTACCAGTTCACTTTGCAGCTCCTCTTCAATTGACTTGTGCTGCTCGTCAAGCTCCTTGGATCTCTCTTTCAGAGCAGCCGTTTCACCTTTCGCGATTTCAGCTTCTTCTTTTTTCCCTTCTTTCATCAGGCCGCCAATTTCCTTTGCTTTCGCATTGGATTGGGCCAAAACTGCATCAAGTTCCTGTTGCGTTTCCCGGCGCAGGCGATCCAGTTCTATAATCCGGTCAACTGCGGTTTCCGGATCTTTATAATGCTTCTTCGTTAATCCGGCGATCGTTAATTCTCTGTTGTCCCGGATAAAAGTTGTCTGTAACATATTTGGCGGTTAGCTTTCAGCGGTTAGCAGTTAGTTATACGCTAACAGCTAATCGATAAACAAGTGATCAGAATTTTTGAAATCACGGTGCCGTGAAAATATCTTTCATTGCATCTTCATAGTAAAAAAGACGCTCGTTAAGCACATTTAAGGCCTCAGCTTTATATTTCGAATGAATCAACAGCGAAAGATTATGCTCCGAAGCTCCGTACGAAATCATTCGTATAGGAATATTTTTCATCGCATCAAGCACTTTCAGCGCAATTCCTTCCTTGTCGGCACTGAAATTTCCAACGATACAAATGATATTCTGATCGCTGTCATTTTCTTCCAGATCGGCAAATTCACGTAATTCTGCGGTGATTGATTCAAGATGTTCCGAGTTGTCAATCGTTACCGATACCGACACTTCCGAAGTAGTGATCATATCGACAGGCGTCTTGTATTTTTCAAAAATCTCAAAAACACGACGCAGGAAGCCATATGCATTCAGCATACGGGTCGAATGAATGTATATCGCTGTAATATTATCCTTCGCAGCGATCGCTTTTATTTCTCTGTCAGAAGACTGGTTGGCGATAAGCGTTCCCGGTGCTTCCGGCTGCATGGTATTTTTCAACCGTACTGGTACACCACGAAGTTTTGCTGGTGTAATAGTGCTTGGGTGAAGTATTTTAGCTCCGAAATAAGCAAGTTCGGCCGCTTCTTCAAAAGTAAGTTCACGAATTGGGAAAGTACGTTTTACGATACGGGGATCGTTGTTATGCATTCCGTCAATATCAGTCCAGATCTGTATTTCTTCTGCACGAATGGCACCACCAATCAGAGATGCTGTATAATCTGATCCACCGCGTTTCAGGTTATCTACTTCTTCACGTGGGTTCCTGCAAATAAATCCCTGAGTAACGATTGTTTGCTTATCTGTATGCTGCGCTAAAATCGCTGTTAAATTTTCCTCAATTTTTTCAAGCTCTGGCTCGTTGTCCGCATCAATACGCATAAATTCAAGCGCAGGAAGCAAGACGGAGCTATCTCCTACCTCTTCAAGATAACCTTGAAAAAGTTGTGTGCTAAGCAATTCCCCTTCTGCAACAATTTCCTTTTCCTGCTTAGAAGCAAAAGGTTTGATGCTAACCAAAGAACGGATAAATCCGAATTCATTATCAATAATTTCCTGGCCTTTGGCAAGACCCGCTTCGGTTGAATAAAGCTCCTTAATAAAAGCATCGTAATGCGCTTTCAAATCATCGATTTGTTTTGCTGCTGATGCATCTTCGTTTGCCTTGGCAGCTTCTCCTATCGCGATAAGCGCGTTGGTTGAACCCGACAAAGCAGATAATACTACAATTTTCCGACTTGGATCCGTCAAAAGAAGTTCACGGATTGAATGCATACGTTCAGGTTTTCCAACCGAAGTGCCGCCAAATTTCCAGACTTGCATAAAATATTATTGATTGAATTTTGATTACTAAATTTTGGGATTGTCAAGGGTTGCTATTGCTCGTAAAACGTAACCAGACTATTACTTGTCTTGGCTACACCTGACAAAAAATGAACACCTCCTGACTATTTCGTGGCCACCTGATCTTTCAGCCCCACCATCTTAATAGCCGTCATAGCCGCTTCGTCGCCTTTGTTGCCGAACGCTCCGCCTGCTCTGTCGATAGCTTGTTCCATATTGTTTGGCGTCAGGACACCGAAAATTACAGGTTTGTTATTCTGGATGCTTATGTTTGTGATTCCTTGTGCAACTGCGTGATTGATATAGTCGTTGTGTTTAGTTTCTCCCTGAATCACAACGCCTAAGGCGATAACGGCATCGATATCTTCGCGCTGAGCGAACCAGTGTGCGCCCAATGTAAGTTCGAAACTGCCCGGAACATTTCCTCTTAAAATGTTCGCTTCGGTAGCGCCGTAATTTACCAATGTCTGATATGCACCTTCGAAAAGTTTTTCGGTGATCTCGTTATTCCACTCGGCTACCACGATAGCAAATTTTTTACTGCTGATATCAGGAAGTCCTTCTGTATTGAATACGCTTAAATTTTTATCTGCACTTGACATATAAGTACCTGTTAATGATAGATTATGAGTTGAAATATTTGAAAACAAAAAAAGGATAAAACCGGTGTCGGCTTTATCCTTTCTTGGAACAATAATGGATCACCATTTATTTGCCGACTTGTCCCTCTAACAATCCCATGTACTTCTTAGCGTTCACAACTTCCGATGAAAGTGGGAACTCTTCGATAACACGTTTATAAGAAGCAACAGCATCAGCAGCCTGGTTCGCTTTTTCCTGAGCGAGTGCAAGCTTCATTAAATATACCGGTGTGAAATATTCATTTTTTTCGTTATCAGCGGCTTTCTTGTAATAAGTGATAGCCTCAGCTGCCTGATTTTTCTCAAGATATGCATCACCGATCAATGACTGAGCACGAGCGTGAACCAACAGATCAGAAGAACTGAAAGATTCAAGGTGGCTGATTGCATCGTCGTATTTTCCTTGCTTCAACAAAGCAACGCCTGCATAAAAGTTTGCAAGGTTTGCCGCATCAGTACCTTTATAGCTATCCGCAATAGACAGAAGTCCTTCGTTTCCACCGCTTCCGTTCAATGCTTTTGACAAAGAATCAGCTTCGAAATCATAAACCACAGAAGAAAGTGCGTTTTGTGCCGTTCCTTCCTGTCCATCTATATAAAAACGATATCCCGCAAACGCTACTACTGCCACAAGGATTGCTCCTCCAATACCTGCCAGCACTTTGCGATTTTTAAGGAAAAAAACTTCAGCCTTATTGATTTGGCCTGCTAACGCTTCCGGAGTTTCAATAATTTCAAGCCCGGACTCGTCCGTAATTTTCTTGCTCATATCAATTGATTCGTATTTTGGAGTGCAAAGTTATGAAAACTTATTTAAGTCAAAACACTTCTCGCACAATTCTTTACAGTCGACTTGAATTGCTCTTCCTTATTATATTAACTTTTTGTTTGAATTTTTATTATTTCAACACAATTTTTACTTGAAAAATAAGTTAAAAATTTCATTCCATAAAAAAAGAAAACTGCGTAACATATACATTTTCAGTAATATTACGCAGTCTAAATTCTTATATAATGCTATGGATTAGCTGTACAATGGATACTGTGCCATCCAGTTATTGATCTCCTGTTTCACAGCAGCAATTTTTGCATCCTGATCGTGGTTAACCAAAACGGTATCGATTAAATCTACGATACGCTCCATGTCTGTTTCAAGAAGTCCACGTGAAGTCATCGCAGCTGTTCCCAAACGCATACCCGAAGTTACCATCGGAGATTTGTCATCGAAAGGAACCATGTTTTTGTTGATCGTGATATCAGCCTTGATCAAAGTATTTTCAGCCAGCTTTCCTGTAAGTCCGGATGCAACACCATTTTTAGTGCGCAGATCGATCAACATCAAGTGGTTGTCTGTTCCACCAGAAATAATCTGATATCCTTTTTCTACAAACGCTTTTGCCATTGCCTGTGCATTTTTAGCAACCTGAACAGCATAGTTGTAATATCCTTCGCTAAGCGCTTCACCGAAAGCAACCGCTTTTGCAGCAATAATATGTTCAAGAGGACCGCCTTGTGTTCCAGGGAAAACACCTGAATCAAGCAAAGATGACATTGTACGAAGTTGTCCCTTTTGAGTTTTGATACCGAAAGGATTTTCAAAATCGTCACGCATCATAATCACACCACCCCGAGGGCCGCGTAGTGTTTTATGTGTTGTCGTCGTAACGATATGGCAATGTCCAAACGGATCGTTCAACAAACCTTTTGCAATAAGCGCAGCCGGGTGAGAAATATCGGCAAGAAGAATTGCACCAACCTGATCAGCGATATTACGAAGTCTTTCATAATCCCAGTCACGGCTATAAGCAGACGCTCCGCAGATCAACAACTTCGGACGTTCTTTCAAAGCAGTTTCCTCAACTTTATCCCAGTTGATAAGACCTGTTTCCGCTTCAACTCCGTAAAAAACCGGTTGAAAATATTTACCGGAAATGTTTACAGGAGATCCGTGAGAAAGGTGACCACCATGAGCAAGGTTGAAACCCATAATTTTATCACCAGGATTCAAACAAGCCACAAAAACCGCCATGTTTGCCTGAGCACCTGAATGAGGCTGAACGTTTGCCCATGTTGCACCGAATAATTCTTTCAGACGGTCAATCGCAATTTGTTCAATTTCATCAACTACTTCACAGCCACCGTAGTAACGCTTGCCTGGAAGACCTTCTGCATACTTATTTGTAAGCACACTTCCTGATGCTTCCATCACCTGCTTGGATGTAAAATTTTCGGAAGCAATCAGCTCGATACCTGATTCTTGACGATGTTTTTCTTTATTAATAAGGTCAAAAACTTGGGTATCACGTACGACGCTTGTGAGTGTAGACATGGTATTTCTCTTGAAATGATGTGATATTTTTCTAACAGGCTACAAAAATACAATAGATTATTTGGTAATGAAATTTTAACATACACTTTATGACGAAATCCTGATAGAGAGCATGCGTGTACGAGCACTCTTTACTAAATTGCACAAAAGTTATTTTTAAATTATTTTAATAATATTCACTTTGTGTTGTAATTTTGCACTCGATATTTTTATCATAACTTTAAGCTTACCTATCTGGTTCGGCTATTATGATTAAATTTATTGAAAAGATTTATAACTATTTTCCAGACCGGCTATTCCAGTTCATTCTTACTAAACTCTTGATTTAGAAATCACATTTAATTAAACCCATGGATCAACAATCTCACAACCCCGAAACAATTTTGATGCAGGCAGCTGATAATGCTATTGTCTCAGGCGAAAGTGTCGGACAACCGATTACCTACGAAAAGATTCCAACCCAGATCTTTGCAGATTCTAAAGACGCTTCTAACGCAGTAGCTCAGGAAATAGCAGATCTTATTCGTCAGAAACAAAAAGAAGGCAAGCCTTGTGTTTTGGGATTGGCGACAGGTTCTTCTCCAAAAACGGTATATGCAAAACTGGTTAAAATGCATAAGGAAGAGGGCCTTAGCTTCAAAAATGTTATTTCATTCAATTTGGATGAATATTATCAGATGGAGCCGGACTCGATTCATAGCTACCACCGGTTCATGAAAGAGCAGTTGTTTGATCATGTTGATATCCCGAAAGAAAATTACTTCCTGCCAGACGGAACAATTCCTGCGGCCATGGTTCGTGATTACTGTACTTCATATGAAAATAAAATAAATGCTGTTGGCGGGCTTGATTTCCAGCTTTTAGGTATTGGTGGGAATGGACATATTGGTTTCAACGAACCTGGTTCGCTTATCAATGCACGTACAAGGCTGATCACGCTTGATCATTCAACACGTGCAGCAGCGGCGATGGAATTCGGCGGACTTCACAAAGTACCCCGCAAAGCAATCACATTGGGCGTTGCTCCGATATTAAATGCGCGGCGTATCGTTTTGCTTGCCTGGGGTGAGCGTAAAGCTTCTGTTATCAGAGGCGCTGTGGAAGGACCGGTTACAGAGCGTAATCCTGCTTCTTATTTGCAGGCGCATCCCGATGTTTCTTTCATCCTTGATGAGAGCGCAGCTTCGGAATTGACGCGTGTAAAAACTCCGTGGTCTGTTGATTCTGTCGTTTGGGATAATAAAATGATCAAAAAGGCTGTAACGCATTTGTCACAAAGCCTTAAAAAGCCAATTCTGAAACTTACAGACAAAGATTATAACGACAATGGTATGAGTGATTTGCTTGCACAATACGGTGCTTGCTATGAAATCAACATCAATGTCTTTAATCAGTTACAACATACGATTACAGGATGGCCAGGCGGAAAAGCGAATGCCGATGACACCAACCGTCCGGAACGTGCACAGCCTGCAAAAAAACGTGTGCTTATTTTTAGCCCGCACCCGGATGACGATATTATTTCGATGGGAGGTACTTTCCAGCGTTTGGTTGATCAGGGACATGAAGTACACGTTGCTTACCAGACATCCGGAAATATTGCCGTTGCGGACGATGAGGCACTTCGTTTCATTGATTTCGTAGTTGATTTTAACAAAGAATTCGATATCGACAGCCCGCAAGCAACTAAGATATTTACAGATGCGAAAGAATTTTTGAAACATACAAAAGATAGTGAAATTGACACACCTGAAATCCGCCATGTAAAAGGAACTTTACGTCGTGGAGAAGCAAAAGCGACTTGTCGTTTTGTAGGAATTCCGGTGGAAAATGCTCACTTCCTCAACATGCCGTTCTACGAAACAGGAACGGTTCAAAAGAATCCGATTGGTGAAGCAGATATCAAGATCATCGAAAATTTGATTGAAGAAATCAAACCTCATCAAATCTACGCAGCTGGAGACTTTGCCGATCCGCACGGAACACACAAAGTTTGTTGGGATGCAATCGAAGCTGCCTTGGGACGCTCGAAACATAAGAATTTCATGAAGGATTGCTGGGTATGGTTATACCGCGGAGCTTGGGCTGAATGGGATATCTATGAAATCGAAATGGCTGTACCGATGAGCCCGGATCAGGTTTTGAAAAAACGCCAGGGAATTTTCAAGCACCAGTCTCAAAAGGATGGTGTGGTATTCCAGGGTGATGATTCCCGTGAATTCTGGCAACGTGCTGAGGAGCGTAACAGAGGAACAGCTCAGTTATATGATGACCTTGGTCTTGCGGAGTACGAAGCAATGGAAGCTTTCGTTCGCTGGAAATTCTGATAAACTGAAATTTTAAAATGAAAAGAGCTGTAAAAAATTTTACAGCTCTTTTCATTTTTGTCAGTATATAATAACTCGAATGTATATCCAGAAATAGTTGTGCGCAGTGAATTTCACACCAACATTTTGTCAGCATGTTTTTAGGATCGAAGATTAAAAGGTAATTTCCATTACAACTCCATATCGATCCACATGCGTTGAGCCATTTTCTCAACCATGTTCAGTATTCCTTGTACCGCTCCGAAAATAATACACAGAGGCAGTATAACCGGCAAAAAGATGAGCCATTGCAGCGCCATCGTGAAATTGAACTTCTTTAAAATAGGTGCTTTCATAGAATCGGGGGTTATTCACAGGTTAATCTTCGGAATCACAAATTAATTATAATTTATTTATGATCAACGTAAATATAAATTAAAACGTTTAACCTAGATTAAACATTTCAATAAATAATGTAATTATTTCGATGAAATCGCCGTGCAAAGCAATTTCGAATTGAGGTATACCTTTCAAAATACCCGCTCGTATAGAAAAAAATTTGTTAATTTGTTATAGTAAAGCAAACCTACATAGTAAAAATATGGCGTCTTCCGACATCATTCAATTATTACCCGATTCCATAGCCAATCAGATTGCCGCCGGAGAAGTTGTCCAGCGTCCTGCATCGGTTGTGAAAGAACTTCTGGAAAATGCCATAGACGCAAAAGCTGGTAATATTCAGGTCATTTTACGTGAAGCCGGCAGAACATTGATACAAATTATTGATGATGGGATCGGTATGTCTGAAACGGACGCAAGAATGTCTTTCGAGCGCCATGCCACATCAAAAATTCGCCAGTCTGAAGATTTATTTCGTATTCGTACTATGGGTTTTCGTGGAGAAGCCCTGGCTTCTATCGCTGCCATTGCGCAGGTAGAGCTTCGCACCAGACAAGCCGATAACGAACTTGGTACCCTGATCAGAATTGAAGGTTCAGAAATAAAAACTCAAGAAGCTGTTGCCTGCATCCCCGGAACGAGTTTTTCTGTAAAAAATCTTTTCTATAATGTTCCGGCACGACGAAATTTCCTGAAATCAAATTCCGTTGAAATGCGCCATATCCTGGATGAATTTCAAAGAATCGCCCTGGCTCATCCGGAAGTTGGATTTACATTGCATCACAACGATACTGAAGTTTTCAACTTACATCCTGGAAAACTTGTTCGCCGAATTATTGATATCTATGGCCGAGCATACCGCGAACAGCTTGCATTTTGTCAGGAAGATACTTCCTACATCAGCGTTCGTGGATACATCGGGAAACCTGAATTTGCAAGAAAAACGAGAGGCGAACAATTCTTTTTTGTAAACGACCGGTACATCAAACATAATTACATGCACCACGCCGTTACAAGTGCATTTGATGGAACCATACCGGACGGTAGTCATCCGTTTTATGTTTTGTTTATTGAAATAGACCCGTCACATATCGACATCAATATTCATCCAACCAAAACAGAAATCAAGTTTGATGATGAAAGATCGGTTTATGCGATCATTATGGCTGCCGTAAAAAAGGCAGTCGGCGTTTACAATCTTTCGCAGTCCATTGATTTTGAAGACAATATTAATTTCCTGAATCCATCTCCCTCGGATCCGAATAGCGACAGTGTTCCTCGTACCGTTATGCCTGACTGGGCAGCGCAATCGAGGCATGCTGAAAATGGTCCATCAAAAACAAACCTTACAAACTGGAATAAATTATTTGAAGGATTACAGAATACAGATGACAGAAGCCGTGAGCTGGCCGCTTTTGAAATGAATTCTACGGCTGTTTCCCGCCCGACTTCTTATGAAGAACAGCCGATGACTATAGCGAGTAAAGTGAACCGTATGGCTTCGGAAGTTATTTCAGCTCCGGAAAGTGATGCGGTACTTTTCCAGTTACATAACCGTTATATTCTTTCGCAGGTAAAAGACGGTATTATGCTGATCGATCAAAAAGCAGCGTATGAACGTATCTTGTATGAGCGATACCGTAAAATGCTTACAAACCGGAACGGGGCATGTCAGCAGCTTTTATTTCCTAAAACGATTCGACTGACACATTCGGATATGCAGTTGGTGAATGAAACCAAAAAGGAAATAAGAAGCCTGGGTTTTGAATTTGATGAGTTCGGTTCCAATGAATTAATTATTCGAGGAATTCCAGCTGATTTGCCGGAAGAAAGCGAACAGGATTTATTTGAAGAACTCGTTGAACAGTTGAAACAAAGTTATTCAGATCTGAAATTAAATAAACCCGAAAGCTTGTCCAGATCGCTGGCACGCAGGTTTTCTGTACGATATGCTGTTAAGCTCTCTTTTTTAGAGATACATACGTTAATTGATCAGCTGTTTGCTTCAACCGATCCAAACAGGACGCCAAGCGGAGAGGCAATTATCGTTTTATTGACGATGGATAAGTTAAGCAGTATCTTTAAGGGATAAGGAAACGAAATTTAGCCTGAAAGAGTTATAGAATACAAACTTTTGATTTAGAATTAGAATGTTACAAATCACGCCGACTGTTAAGAACTTATTGATACTGAATGTCTTATTTTTTATTGTTGATGCATACATCTTACCTCTTTCCGCAAGGTTTGCGTTAATGCCTGTATTGTCACCCTCATTCATGCCTTATCAGTTTGTTTCCTACATGTTTCTACACGGCGGATTTGGCCATTTATTTAGTAATATGTTTGGTCTTTTCATGTTCGGACCGTTGCTTGAAAGGATGTGGGGACCTAAACGTTTTTTGATTTTTTACTTTGTTACAGGGATTGGAGCCGGTGTACTTTTCTCCGCAATTGGCTATTATGAAAATGCACAACTCCTTAAAGCTGTGGAGGTTTATATACAATATCCAACGCCAGACGGGCTAGTTGATTTCATGAGCCATCATGCAAAAGGATTTTATCAGGCTAATCTTGATTTTTTTAATGCTTTTGAAGAAAATCCTACCAATCCTTCGTATATTCAAAACAGTATTAGCGCTGTGAAAAGCATATATCAGGCGAGTATCAATACGCCGATGGTCGGTGCTTCCGGAGCTATTTTTGGTATTTTAATGGCGTTTGGATTATTGTTTCCAAACACGGAGCTTTTTATGCTTTTTATTCCGTTTCCGATTAAGGCAAAATATTTTGTCGCGTTTTACGGTTTATATGAGTTGTATTCGGGTATACAAAATGCTCAATCTGACAATGTCGCTCATTTTGCGCACGTTGGAGGAATGCTATTTGCTTACATATTGTTGCGTTATTGGGGCACACAGAAACAAAATTTTTATTGAAAGAAGAAGATGAGCAATATTGTTGACGACATTAAGAGAGAATTTGAAAAATCAGAAAATTCGCTCGTAAAAATTATTTTAATTAATACGGCCGTTTTTTTGGTATTGTTATTGGTAAAAATCGTTTTTACACTCAGTCAGTCTTCCAATATTTATTACTGGATTACGGATAATTTACAACTTCCTGCATCCCCGCAGGAGTTTTTGCGAAAGCCCTGGACGCTGATCACTTATTTCTTCACACACGAAGATATATTTCATATTTTGTTCAATATGTTGTTTTTCTATTGGTTTGGAAAACTGATAGATGAATATCTTGGCGCAAAACGTGTTGTTGCCTTATATTTTCTTGGTGGTATTGTCGGCGGAGCGATCTACATGCTGATATATAATTTACTGCCATTTTTCCAGGCGCAGGTTGAAACCTCGATGATGATGGGTGCTTCTGCTGCGGCTTTCTCCGTAGCTGTGGGTGCTTCTACCTTATTACCGAATTACACTTTTAACCTGATCTTTTTAGGCCCGATCCGTATTAAGTTCATTGCGCTGTTTTATATTATTCTGTCGTTAGCTCAAACTGTGGGACCCAATGCAGGCGGAAATCTTGCACATTTAGGCGGCGCATTGGTTGGGTATATTTTTATCAAATTGTTGCAAAACGGTACCGACTTGGGTAAACCCATCTACGCCATTATGAATGGCTGGTCGGGACTTTTCCGCAAACGTCCTTCCATGCAGGTAACTTATCGTGAAAAACAGGTATACAGAAGCACTAGCGTGTATTCTTCCGCCTCTTCTTCTTCCACAATAGAAATGCCTGATCAACACGAAATTGATTCAATTCTTGACAAAATTTCAAAGTCAGGATACGAAAGCCTTACCAAAGAAGAAAAGCAAAAGCTCTTCAAAGCCAGCCAGCAAAAATAAAAAGTAGTACACATCATCTATTTGCTTAATTTTGTGCGTCTTTTTAGATAAGGCCGATTACCAAAATCTGATTTTCAATAGCTTTCTATATGCTTATAACACCAGGAAAACTACTTGCTAAGATTGATTCTCCCGAGGATTTAAGAAAGCTGGACCGTACTCAACTTCCTCAGGTATGTAATGAATTACGCCAGTTTATCATAGATAATGTTTCTGTTTACGGAGGTCATTTTGGCGCCAGCCTGGGTGTAGTAGAATTATCAGTAGCACTTCATTATGTATTTAATACGCCAGACGACCAACTTGTTTGGGATGTAGGGCATCAGGCATATGGCCATAAAATACTAACTGGCCGAAGAGATAATTTTCATTCCAACCGTACTTACGGAGGCCTTTCAGGTTTTCCCAAACGGAAAGAAAGTGTTTATGATGCATTTGGTGTTGGCCATTCTTCAACGTCCATTTCATCTGCGCTTGGAATGGCAGTGGCTTCGGCTCTTCAAAATCATCATGACAGACAGCATATTGCTATAATAGGTGATGGTGCAATGACAGCCGGAATGGCTTTCGAGGGACTTAACCATGCAGGAGCAACCGATTCAAATTTGTTGATTATCCTGAATGATAACTGCATGGCGATCGATCCAAATGTTGGCGCGTTAAAAGAATATCTTACAGATATTACGACTTCCAAGACGTATAACAAATTCAGAGATGAGGTTTGGAACATGCTTGGAAAGATGAGCAATTTTGGAAAAAGTGCACAGGAAGTTGTTTCAAAAGTAGAAACTGTGATGAAAACAGCGATACTTCGTCAAAGCAATCTTTTTGAATCCTTAGGTCTGCGTTATTTCGGACCTATTGATGGAAATGATATTGGTCATTTAACGGAAGTGTTAAACGATCTTAAAAGCATTCCGGGTCCAAAGCTGCTGCACTGCCTTACCGTAAAAGGAAAAGGTTACGGACCAGCAGAAAAAGACCAAACAAAATGGCATGCACCAGGAGTTTTTGATAAAATAACCGGGGAGATCAAAAAGAAAGTTTATGATGCGCCACAACCGCCGAAATACCAGGACGTCTTCGGAAATACGTTAGTAGAATTAGCAGAGAAGAATCTAAAAATTGTTGGTGTAACTCCGGCCATGCCGTCAGGATCTTCGATGAATATCATGATGAAAGCAATGCCGGACAGAGCTTTTGATGTAGGTATCGCAGAACAGCATGCGGTAACTTTTTCAGCGGGTATGGCAACTCGTGGAGAAGTTGTCTATTGTAATATTTACTCCACTTTCATGCAGCGTGGATACGATCAAGTGGTTCATGACGTTTGCATGCAGGAGCTTCCAGTGATCTTTTGCCTGGATAGGGCCGGTTTAGTGGGCGCTGACGGGCCAACACATCACGGGGCTTATGATATAGCATTTATGCGTTGTGTGCCTAATATGATCATTTCTTCTCCAATGAATGAACAGGAATTGCGTAATTTGATGTATACAGCGCAGCTTGATGTAATTCAAAAAGGAAAAAATGCATTTACAATCCGCTATCCCCGCGGTAACGGTGTGATGCCGCAATGGAAAACTCCATTGGAAGAAGTTCAGGTGGGAAAAGGACGAAAAATTAAAGAAGGCTCAGATATTGCAATTCTGACATTAGGGCCAGTTGGCAATTATGTTGTCGATGCGTGCGAGATTCTTATCAAGGAGGGAATAGACGTGGGTCATTATGATATGCGCTTCGTGAAGCCTCTTGATGAAAACATGCTTCATGAAATTTTCAGCAAATTCGATCGTATTATCACAATTGAAGATGGTTGCCTGCAAGGTGGCTTTGGAAGTGCTGTACTGGAATTTATGGTCGATCATGGATATAATTCACGGGTAAAACGACTTGGTATTCCAGATACTTTGGTTGAGCACGGTGAGCCGGATGAACTGCACCATGAATGCGGATTTGATGTAGAGGGAATTGTCAATGCGACCCGTTCTTTAATGCACACTAGCGCAACAATTAGTCTTTAATATTTAACATATAAAAAGAAACCCTTAAATTGGCTAATGGCAATTTTAAGGGTTTCTTTTTATGAATAGTATTTTGACCTATAAATTTCGTGTCAAGCCGTAGTCTTGCAATCTAAATTATTTTTTTCGTAAAAATATTCTAGCGATGAATGCATAGAAAGTCGATCATTGCAGTCGTTACTATTAAATTATTATGGCTGACTTGCCGAACTCAAACCGTACGTTTTACCAGGCATCGCACCCATATAGAAAACCAGTTCACCACCCGCCATTACATTTTTATGTGAAATATAGGTGAAAGGATACGGCTTTCCGTTGAATTCAATTTTCTGTATATATTTATTTTGCTCGCTGTTATTCTTTGTTTTTATTGAAAATGTCTTGCCGTTTTCCAAACGTAGCTTTGCCGAATCAAACAAGGGTGAACCAAAGACATATTTTCCTTCTGTCGGATTAACAGAGTACATACCTAACGCGCTGAATACATACCAGGCACTCATTTGACCCACATCTTCGTTGCCGCATAGGCCATTAGGCTTGGTCGTATAAAATTTTTGAACTACCTCACGGACCAATTCAGCCGTTTTCGACGGTTCTCCCAAATAATTATACAAATAGGTTATATGATGACTAGGTTCGTTACCATGAGCATATTGCCCGATCAATCCGGAAACATCAGGAGCCGTCCCTTTACCCAATTCGGAAGACATGGTAAATAAGCTATCCAATCGTGTTTTAAATGTCTTTTGTCCTCCCAACTGTTGAATGAGCCCACGTACGTCCTGAGGCGCTAAAAAGAGGTATTGCCAAGCGTTACCCTCGGTATAATCAGAGGTAACAGGAACAGAATATAAGGGATCGAACGGCCGGCGGAATTTACCGTCTGCAAAACGTCCGTTGAAAAACCCAGCCGATTTGTCATAATACAGCTTATATAGTTGTCCTCTTTTTGAAAAATAATCCGCGTCTGCTTTCTTACCTAACGTGAGAGCTACTTTGGCTATCCCGGCATCCGCTATCGCATACTCCATTGCCCAGGCAACAGATTCATGCATTTTGTCCGCAGGAATATAACTAAGCTTGTTCAGGTATTGAAGGCCCATCGAATCTCTCATGGCCGTACGTTTCATCGCTTGATAAATTTGCTCCTGTTTTCCGGCCGGAATAAGTCCCTTACCAAATGCGTCTGCCAAAATTATAATAGCTGGATTTCCCACCATACAATCAGTCTCACTACCAACTAAAGGCCATACAGGTAAGCGGCTTTGTTGTTGATTAATGGCCAACATCGTTGACGCAATCATTAATCAAACTTGGCTTAACGATGGACATGAAAGGTGCCCATCCGCGGTAAATGTCCCAAAGAGACATCGTGGTGTAATTTTTAAAATCGGCGCCTCTGTAAACCTTTTTGTCTGTTCCGCGATAGTCGTTATTGGCATCATTAAACAAAGTTGGTCCAAGAAACATATGAAATAAAGCCGTGTAAAAAACTTCCTTATCTGTTTTGTTTTTCGTTTCTACTTCGATTGCACCTAATGTTTTTTCCCAGACTTGATCAGCTTTCTGACGAAAGCCCTCGAAATTACCATTTTGGGCTTCTGTATTCATATTAGCCAAAGCATTTTCTTCGCTTACCGGAGAAATCGCAACTTTCAGCAATATATCCGGATTGCGTGCTGCATCAAAATATAATATAGCTTTGGCATATCCGCTTTCAACCTCTCTGGCATTCTGAAGTATACTATCACTGAAAAATGCTGCTTTGGTAATCGGTTGGGATGTCCGGATCGAGAAATATAAGCGTTGATCCTTTGACCATCCCGTAGAAAATCGATAGCCAGTAAAGGTAGAATCATTAACCTGTTTGATAAATGTCTTTACAGGTTTGTCCCAGTTCATGGCAAATCCAAGATCTACCAAAATATGGGCATTATCAGTTTTATCGTAGTGATACTTGTGAATGCCAACACGTTCAGTAGCGGTTAACTTGGCTTCAACGTTATACTTATCCAAATACACTTGGTAAAATCCCGGATTGCATATCTCCGTCTTTTTTGAAAATAGAGAACCATAACCTGTATTCGGCTTTTCAAACTTCATGGGATACAACTGCACAGGTCCGTTTGCAGGAACAATCATAATGTCATTCAGGTCGCCAATTCCCGTTCCGCTAAGATGGGTATGCGTGAAACCTAATATTTCCTGGCTTAAATAATTATATCCGGAACACCAATCCCAGCCATTGAATTGATCCCAGCTACGTCCAATCTGTGTTGGCCCTAACTGAACAGCTCCAAATGGAACATTAGCACCAACAAATACGTGACCATGTTCTTCGGATCCAATAAAGGGATTAACATAACTTGTTAAAGATTTATTTTGCGCTTTTATAGAGGCAATAGAAGTGAAGAGGAAGAAATTGACTGCGATTACTTGTTTAATTACATGCTTCATAAAAAAAGGGAAATTATTAGGATCAGAGTGGTTTAAAATCACCATTTCTTGTGAATATAACAAAAGGTTTAGGTAAGTGTAAGATAAATATTGTCTAGACAATGATTGAAACGATAAGAAACGAAGGTTATTATCACCACATAATTGGGAAGGCTAAACTAGTTTTTCAATCTCAGAAAGTTTGTATTATAAGTTCTAAAGGGCTTAATCAGCGTGGCCCGTCCTAGTCGCGCTTAGCCAGCCGCGCTTAAATCTCAGTGCGGGATGAGAAAAGGTAAACACAAACCAAAAAAAGCCACCCTAATTCAGAGTGGCTTTTGATTGTGTAATGGTATTGTGGCGACTACCTACTTTACCAGGTTTGACCCAAGTATCATCGGCGGTTCTGGGCTTAACTTCTCTGTTCGGGATGG
>Ga0247805_1000131_pt1 | contig 49508 bp, 26 predicted proteins | sample UWRJL044104R1_FD_180930 | JGI IMG/M metagenome (GOLD analysis project Ga0247805, IMG submission 180930) | Plant litter microbial communities from Arlington Agricultural Research Station in Wisconsin, United States - UWRJ-L044-104R-1 | ecosystem: Environmental > Terrestrial > Plant litter >...
TTGAGAAAGTTGTGGAAGAAGCTCTGACTATAAACGGAAAAATAGATATCTGGGTGAATAATGCCGGTGTGATGGCCAGTGGAAAATTTGAGGAAATTCCGTTAGAAGTTCACCATCAAGTCATTAAAACCAATTTGTTTGGCTACATGCACGGAGCTTACAACTCTGTCAAAATTTTTAAAAAACAAAATGAAGGCATTTTAATTAATAATGTTTCTATCGGAGGATTTATGCCTGCTCCCTACAGCGCTGTGTATTCTGCTACCAAATATGGAATAAGGGGTATGATGGAAGGTCTGCAGGGAGAAGTGTCCAACCGAAAACATATCCATATCTGCAATCTATATCCTCAACTACAAAATTCTACCGGTAATTTGCATTCAGCTAAATATTCTGGTTTTGATATGACAATTCCTTTTATCGCGTCTGATCCACGGGATACTGCTGCGAAAATGGTTTATCTGGCAAAACATCCCAAAAAAGATTTGTTTCCAGATTTCCGTTCTGCCTCCATCACAAACACTTACAGATTATTTCCAAAAATGGTAATTAATTCTGCATCCGCAGCTGTTCGTATGAAAATGAAACTTAATAAGGATAAGCAAGGTAATTCCGGAAATGTTTTATCAAACTCCAAGGAGCCATTAAGGGTGTATGGGAATCCGCCCTCAGAACCAGCATCAAATCTTATCTTAGCGTTATTTGCCGGATTAGGCATTGGTATTGGTTGTCTTCTAATGGGGAAAAAATCTTAAAAAATGTTTTAATAAAATATAGTTTTAATATTTAATTACAAATTATTAAATCAAAAAAGCTGGTTTCAAAAAAAGGAAACCAGCTTTTTTGATTTAAATTAATAGTTTATTCTCTTAAAAACAAATAATTATTTCCGCCTTGTTTTAAAATCAATTCCTTTTCCTCAGCATTAAATTCAATAACAATACCTGCTGGGCGAAATTTAATGGGTTTTGTAAATAAACATTGCCAGATGTGGAATGATTCTTTTCCTTTAATTTGTTTTATTAAAAAATTATCAGGCAAAAATCCATTTTCGAATATTATTGGCAAAAGTTACATTATAAGGAAATTTTATTTCCAAATACTAAAACGTTTTAGTAGGTTTGTAAAATCACTTATCCTAATCATAAATATTATCTCGCTATGAATATAAAAAAAAGAAGTCTAATCTATGTTGCAGTATCTGCATTGCTGTTTTCAAGCTTTTCTATTGTAAAAAGAAACAATGATTCTAAAAACACTTTTTACAAAAAAGAAATGGAGAAACTCCATTTGTCGATTGAAAATAATTTTCATGATAGCGTTTCTGGTTACTATTTTGTGGATTTGGATCCTGCGAAAAGAGAGACAAAATTCGGTCATAAAAGGGAATACAGTTGGTTATGGGCACTTTGTGCTATGTTTGAAGCAACAAATGAAATTGAAAAAGTAGAAAAAAATGCAAATTTAGTTGATGGCATGTTAAACAGTATGCATCCTTATTATGATCCTGCTCCTCCAAAACCTGGCTATGGCGAATACATTGTGAAGCTGAGCCAAGGACAACGATATTACGACGATAATCAATGGATTGGAATAACAGCTTTAGATATTTTTGAGAGAACCGGAAAGAAAGATTACTTAGACTTAGGAAAGTCAATGTATGATTTTATGATGACAGCATCCGATACAACTCTTGGAGGTGGCTTATACTGGCGCGAAAATGATTTTGAAACCAAAAACACCTGCTCAAATGGTCCTGGAATTATTGTCGCACTTAAAATGTACAACGCAACAAAAGAAAAAGTTTACCTTGAAAATGCCTTGAAAATATACAATTGGACAAATGAAAAGCTACAAACGTCTACTGGGTTATTTTACGACAATATCAAAGTCAAAGATGGCAGTATTGGTGAAACAATATACTCATATAATTCAGGGACGATGCTTCAATCCAATGTATATTTATATGAAATAACTGATGAAAAAAAGTATTTGGAAAGAGCTAATAAAATTGCAGAAAGCTCGCTACTTTATTTTTATTCCGGGGATAAGTTTAGAGACGGTTATTGGTTTAATGCTGTTTTATTGCGTGGTTATCAACATCTTTTAAAACATAATAAAGATTTAAAATATATTAACAGATTTAAAAAATGTTTGGATAATGCCTTGAAAGAAAACAAAAATGAAAAAGGATTGTTTACAGGAAATGATGGTGTCTATAATTTAGTAGAACATGGTGGAATGCTGGAAATACTGGCTAGATTCGCTTATCTTGAAAATCGCTATAAGCTGACAAATAAAAAATAATTTACTTATCGAAGAGGCAGGTTGCTTTTATAAAGAAAAATAAAACATCATGAAAAGAATGAAATTAACTGTTTGCTTATTTATATCCGTGGCATCATTAATGAATTTAGATGCATTTTCACAAAATCTTAATTCGGCTAAAAAATCATTAATTAATAAGGAGATAATAGGACAGGTTCAGGGACAAGATGTTTTTCAATATATTTTGGAGAATAAAACTGGAATGAAGGTTGAATTAATTACTTATGGAGCGGCTATTACGAATATTATAGTACCCGACAAGTTTGGAGAAATGAGCAGTGTAGTGCTTGGTTTCGATTCCCTTTCTCAATATGCAAGTAATGAAAACTCCTTAATGGGTTCTACAGTAGGTCGTGTTGCTAACCGGATTGCAAACAGCAGATTCATACTTGATGGACAAGAATACATACTATCTTCTGATATACACGGCGGTGTAAATGGTTTTGATAAAAAGATTTGGATAGCCAAAGAAATATTAAAAAAGAATGAACCTGCAGTTGAAATGACTTATTTAAGTAAAGACGGTGAGGAAGGCTTTCCTGGTAATTTATTGGTCACGGTAACTTTTACGCTCAAAAACAATAATGATCTGGTTATAGATTATAAGGCAACTACTGATAAAGCAACTCCTCTCGTACTTACCAACCATACCTATTTTAATCTTTCAGATGGAAAAGACAATAAGGTTTTAAATACAAAATTAACCGTGCAAGCCGATCTTTTTTTGGAATATGGAGATGGAAGTATGCCAACCGGAAATATATTGAATGTAAAAAACACTCCGTTCGATTTTACTTTACCTAAAAACATTGGAAAAGATATAGAAAAGGTACAGCAATATACAAACGGTTATGATGTTACTTTCGTTTTAAGGAATAAGACAAACAAATTAGCTTTGGCAGCCAAAGCTTTTGAGCCAACAAGCGGCAGAGAATTAGAAGTTTATACTACTGAGCCTGGCGTTGTATTTTATTCTGGAAACTGGCTGAGTGAAAAAGTAAAAGGCCGCAACGGAGTACCGTATACCAAAAATGGTGCATTCTGCCTCGAAACACAACATTACCCAAACTCAATAAATATTCCTGCTTTTCCAAATACAGTTCTTCGGCCGAATGAAACTTTTACCTCTCAAACAATTTACAGATTTCTTGTTCGTAAGTAAAATGATTAGTGTTTCCTTGTTTCCCTAATTTTTAACTTTGCATCTGGAGTAGTAAAATTTCAATTTTAGCTGTAGTAAGATTAGTTAACTCGATTCTACAAAATCTAATTTTTATTATCTAGTGAAATAATTTCTTTTAATTGTAAATCCAGTATTCAGATTGAGAATTAAAAAAAATGGCAATTTATAAAATATAATTTTTTTCAATTATTTTCATCCAAAAGAACCATTTAATTATTTCAACTAATAAAAAGAAACTAAGCTTTAAATTGAAGTCAAGAATCAAGAGGTATTTAAAAAATGGAAAAGTTACACTAGACATCGAAAAAAATGCCTTATAATTAATATAATAAAGTCATTTTTAATATAAAACGTTTATTAAAACAAGCTAAACATAAACACACTTTATACTTTTATCATAATTTTTGAGATAGGATTAAAACTTGTGCCATATAATTTCAGTTAGCATCGTGCAAAACGTATTAACCATAAATGAAATGTTTGAAAATTATTTTAATTCTTTTTAAATGTTTTAGAATAGAAAAATTATTTTATTTTATTCTGATTTGAATTTGGCTTAAGTTCATCAGGACTGTCTTTTGTATATGTATTAAATATTTCTTTTGAAGGAGTTGCAAATACGTCCTCTATCAATTCGAAACTCAAAATATTTTTAGGATCAAACTGATTTGAATTCATATATTTTTCAAGTGAATAATACAGTGCTTTGGAAGCAGGTTTATCAACAGAACCGCTAAGATCTGCACTACTGACGATAATTTTTCCGTTTCCAACCTTGGCTTCATAAACCAAAGCCAGCCTCCTGTTCATAAACCAGGTATCTATTGGCTGAATAAGCGGACGGAAATCAGCCGGAAAATCTTCCAGGTTCATTACCTGAGATCGGTTTTGAATATCCCACCATTGCAGGTCACTGTGAAAACTGGTTGGAAAATTCTCAAAAGCAGGACTTTCATTTTGGATCAACATCCCGGTAATGTGTGGGGGCTTCATTTTAAACCAGGATGTGTTCCAGAAAACAGGCAGAAAATGCATGGCTACTTCTTTTCCTTTTACCACTTTTCCAGAAGCATTTAAAAACACTTTTCCTCCCTTATTCAGTACTTCTTTTGCCTTATTGTCTAACACTTTTGTATAATAAACAGATGAGGTAATTTCAGGATTTTTCTCGGGATAAACCCAGAAATTCCAGTCGTTAGCAAAAGCTGTATCATTAACTTTAACTTCTAAAGTTAATTTTGAGGCAGCCTTAATTCCGTTCAACGCAAAAGTTAGATTTCCAACAAATAATCCGTTTCCGTTTTCGTACGTTTTAGCATTAAAACTTCCGGAAGAAAGTACATTTCCTTTTTCTTCTTTAATTGTCCAGCTGATTATCGCCTCTTTTAATGGAGTTTTACCGGAGTGAAAAAGCACTATTTCGGCTTTGAAGGTTTCTGTATTATTATAAACAAATTTTGGAATTTTTAACAAAGGAACTGTTGTATTACAGAATCTCGAATATTCTTTGGCGGTGACATATCCTTTTTCCTGAAAAAAAGCATCCAGAACTCCAACCAGAGCCGTTCCCTGGCCCGGAAAATCCTGTAATCCCAATGCCTGAAAACCTGCATAACCGGGTGTTCTCAGCATTTTTTCTATTTCATTTTTATAACATAATACCTGTAATTTTCCGGAGGCATTCAAGAAATCTTTTGACTGATTTCCCATGTGGTGATCTTCCAAATCCTGACGAAACATTTCAAAGTTTTTTGCGCGGTAAACTCCTTTATATTTTGGAATTTCCTCAAAATTTGGAAATACACAATACTGTCCAATTTCGTGAGCCACAAAAGGAACTTTAAATGGTGCAATTCCGACGCTAAAATCCGATTCTGTTTCAGGTCTGTTTTCCCACTTTAAACCTCTCACACCACCGCGTGACTGATATTCCGCATTCGGAACTACAGGCCAGCTTCCTCCTACCGACATCCCGGTATACACTCTTCTACTGTCTTTTGCTTTCCAAAAATCTACAAAGGCATTCAGATATTCAACCTGTTTTCCTGCAGGCTCATTTCCGGCTGATAACATGGTGAAAGAAGCATAATTTCCGTATTGCTTTGCCATTCTTGTCGTTTCATCATATAAAAATTGATCTACCGGCTGTCCCAATCCTATTTTAGGGCCGTGATTTGGCCAGCTGGGTCCTTCGGGCTGTAAATAAAGCCCAACCTTATCAGCAGCAATAAAAGCAGCTTCAGGCGGACACCACGAATGAAAACGAACGTGATTCAAACCATACGCTTTTATTTTTTGTAAAATTTTCTCCCACGCTTCAACCGTAGTGGCAGGATAACCCGTTAACGGAAATTCGCAATTATGAACTGTTCCCCTAAGAAAAACAGGATTACCATTAATCAAAAACTGATTTCCATTGATTTTGAATTCACGCATTCCAAACTGAACTTTTTTAGTTGCGTTCATACCTTTTGAAGCTAATTTTACATCCAGATGATACAAAGCCGGATCAAATTCATCCCAGGTTAGCATTCCTTTTCCAAAGGGCAAATCAAGTTCTATGATTTTACTATCTGATTTAGATATTGCTATTTTGCTGACAACTTCCTGAGTTTCATCTGAAGCCTTAACATTAAAACTCTTAGCTGATATGGCAATGCTTCCGCTAAAATCATTTTGAGTACTGTTATTCACAGTAATTTTTACACGGGATTTTCGGTTTTTTACATCAGGATAGACCTGAACATCTTCTATATAAACGGGAGAAATGGCTTCCAATGCAATTTTACCGATAATTCCGTTCCAGTTTCCCTGCGTATGATCTGTGATGCTATGCGAATCGGGGCCTACATTTATTTCTTTTATTCGATTGTCTATTCGAATAGAAATACGCTGTTTTCCCGTAGTCAAATACGGACTCAAATCATAAACATGTGGTGCTACCAGTGAATTTTGCAGACCGATTTCCTTATCATTTACCCAAACTCTGGTTTCTATATGCGTTCTTTCTAAATGAAGAATGATACGTTTTCCTTTCCAGTTCTTCGGAATGTTTACTTCTTTTTGATACCATGCTGCTCCAACATAATGTTTTGCCGGAGTCAGCCAAAACGGAATATGAATATTTCCGGGCTGACGGTATTTTTCTAATCTTGGAATAAAATAAAACGAGCTGTCATAAATAGATCCTGTCCATTTTGTTTTTAAAGTGATTTCGTCTCCCTTTAAAAACTCTGCCATAGAACCCGGCAATTTAATAACATCAGAAAGGTTTCTGGAATACCATTTCTCAGCAACACCTTTATCGTTCCTGTCCATTTCAAAATGCCAATTTCCGGCAAGATTAATCTCATCGTTCTTAAAACTGCTTAATGTGAAGAATGTTAGACACAGAAGACAAAAATAAATACTCTTTTTTAACATGTTATTCTTTTTTATGGTAATCAAATGTATTAAATGATTAAAGATATTATTCCTTATTTTTATAAAAGTCTAATTATTTCAGTTCTATATTTATCTTGTATTCAACCGAAATCTGAGGCTGTTTAACTTCCAGGAAACTTTTTTTATCACCACTAAAATCAGGCAATACATTTTTATCTAAATAACTCAAATAAGGAGCATCTTTTTGCATCGGTATAAAATAAAAATACATATCGTTTGTTTTTAACACTTCCCGATAGCGCTTTAACCCTACTTTCCACGGCTTGCTGGTATACAAATCGTCTGTTTGCAACTCACCGTTCATCATACAAATTCCGCGATCGCCGCGATAATCAAAAGTGATAAAAACATCATTAATTTTTGATAAATCCAAACTGCCCGCTTTAAGTACAAAGTGACTGTTATCGGCCTGTATTAATTTAATAGTTGTTTCCGCTTTTGGAAGACTAATTTTCCAGGCACTTATGTTTTTAAAACCCGATTTGCTCTTTATAACCTTTCCATCAACTGAAGCTACCTTGCCAACAGCCGGATATACCGAGAAATCAATATTTTCCTGATTGTTACTAACCAATGTTATTTTCGCATCATTATCCAATATCAATGCATTACTAATAACCAATTTTTGATTATTCACTTCACCTGTTATGTATGTTTTTTTGGCTTCACTTTCAGGCAAAACTAAAAATGAAACACCGTTTATTTCAAAATCAATAATTTTTCCTGAAGTACAAACTACAACCGTATTTCCATTTCTAATCACCGTTTTTATTCCTGTACCATTCACTTTCTGCTTGCCTTTAAGCACTATTTCAGGAACAATACCATCTATAGAAACCATTACATTATACTTTTTATTACTGTTGGTAAATCTGCAAAAGGGCTGCACTGTTGCCATGCGAATGGCTATCCCATCATAATCGACATTAAAAGGAAAAATTGCAGAACTTCCCGCCTTAAGCGTAAAAGTTCCGGTTTCCGGAAATGTTATTGTTCCCGATTTGGTCGTAACATCAATTTTTAAACCCTGTAAATCATTCATAACCAAATGATCCTGAAAGTTATGCATAAACAAATAACCTTTGTTGCCATCTCCCCTTACCGAGTAACGCAAAGTCTTGTTATCATTGGCTTTGATGCTGTCATTAGAAGTTGGTAATACCGGATAGAGCGGTGCTAAATCGCTCCCATAGCCTTTTAAAAAGTAATTAATCAGTTTTAAGGGATAGTAACCACTGCTTACATTTCCAAACTCACCAATTGGAGCCTGATAATCATATGATTTATTGTGAAGTCCCGCTCCTTCAGTAAAAAAATAATTACCAATTGAAGGTGTCGTTCCGCCATGATACATATAGAATCCCAGTCCATTAGTGCCGCTTCCCACAGTACGAACCATCATAGGAAGAAAACTTTCACCAGGAACACGTGGACGCCTTGAATACGTTACAGCCATTCCTGTTCCTAATTCTGCTGAGAGCGACGGATACAAATTTACATCGTAACTTACAGGCAAATAATCCGGTTTCTGATGTATGTTTTTAAACAAATAAAATGGTGATGGCCTGATACTGGATTCCCAAAACGGAAAAGCATATCCTGCCATTACCGGAATAGAACCTTTTTCTACAATCGTGGCATATCCCCAACCTGTAGCGGTGTAAATAGGGGTTGTTAAACCTGCATCAATAGCGAGTTTTTTAAGCGTTTTCATGTGGTCACGTCCCACATCTGTGAATTCATTTCCCAGATTATTGATACCAACACCGTCCTGAATAATCTTTTTATCACGTCCAGCTACAGTACGCTCTTTAGGAGCATCCTGATACGTAAATCCCCACGGAGCAGTGGAATGCTGATATTCATTTTCTAATTGAATTCCTATAATTGGACCGTTATCTTTGAACATAAGACCTTTTAGCTGTTTGCCAATCTCCTGATACAATCGGTTAACATAATACAAATAAACCTGATCGTTGCTGCGAACATCAATAGGACGACCGTATAGCCAATCCGGCAAACCGCCATTTCGAATTTCACCATGAGCAAAAGGTCCTACACGCATTACTACTTCCAAACCATTTTTGGCACACAATTCGGTAAAATAACGCACATTCAAATCATCGCTCCAGTTGAAAGTTCCTTCTTTGAATTCATGCATGTTCCAAAATATATAAGTTGCTACCACAGTAATCCCTCCGGCTTTCATTTTTTTAAGCTGCTCATCCCAATATTGATGTGGATAACGGCTAAAATGGAACTCCCCGATAACTGGAATGAAAGGTTTTCCATTTCGTTCCAGATAAAAACTGTTTACACTAATAGTTTCGCCTTTGGCATTACTACCACCCAAATCAAGATGACCACGTTTTACATCATATTTGGAGTTTGTAATATCAATTGAATACTTATTTTGAGCTGCAACATTTATTGAAATAGCACAGAATAAAAATATTGATAATAAGGTAACCAATTTATATTTTTTCATGTTTTAATGTCTCTTATTAATTGTCTAAGAAATCTCAACTTTACTTAGTGCACTTTCATTTATCATCGCCAAATGTACCTGTACTCCCTGGTGATTGATGTCCATTTTTGAAGCTTCCTTAAGATGCTCTTTTGCCTTTACGATATCTCCTAAACCATAATAACCCAATCCAAGCATATAGTGGCAATGAATTTTATTTCGGAAAGTCAGGTCATCTTCCCAAATCATCAGATCAGGAAGTGAGACCGCAAAGTAATCCAATTTTATCGTTTCGTCCAGATGTTTTTCTCCAAAAGAAATCAAGGAATTAAAACATATGTTTGCCTGCTCAGGAGTATTTAATTTCAGCAATGCAAGTCCCTGGTAAAATATTTTATCGGGTTTCTGATCGTTGTAGAATATTGCAGCAGCCGGCTCTGTATTGCCTTCTTTTGCTAATTTCCAAAATGTATTTGCTTCCTTATATTTCCCAAGCCCTTTATAGGCACATCCGAGCCAGTAATGAAAATCATTTTCCTGAGCTCCAGACAGTTTTCCTTCTCCTAGATTATGCGGATATTCCAGACATTCTTTTAGTAATACTATCGCATTCTCATATTCCTTTTTTATCAGAAAATCTTTTGCCAGTTCAACTCGTGCAAGCTGAAATTGCGCAGGAACCTTGCCTTCTCCTCCTTCCCAGGGATGAAAGATTCGCCTATCAATTAAAGTTAGTGCCCTGTTATAATTTTCGGTTTGGCTACAAAGCACAGCATATTCCAGATAAAGATCATCACGCTGTTCTACGAGTTCGATATGTTGGCCCAAAAATGCTAGACGATCATCGTGTGGTTTGCAAAGGCGTTTGTTCAGTTGGTCAAGTTCCATTAAAATACGCCCATCTTTTGTATCAAGCGAAAATGCCTTTTCCATATATTGCAAGGCCTTTTCTTCCTGATTAAGTTTATTAAAATACAACAGCGCAAGATTCCTGAAAACGGTAGGAAAAGTGGTATTTGATTCTGCTGATTTTTCCCAGCAAACTACAGCATCTGCATATTGTCTTTTGTCATACCATAAATTACCCAGATAGTAAAATGCCTTTGCATCTAATGAATTATTTTTGACTGCACACTCTAATGCCGAAATAGCTTCTAACCGGTTTGGAAAACAATATTCCGGATCGTGTTTCGCAGCAATTTTAAATACGGCTTTACTGTCCTTGCCATCAAGAAACAGTGCCCATCCCATATAGTAATAAGTCATTGGTGTGGTATTACAGACTCCTATCCCAATCTGCAATAGCTGTACCGCTTCATCATACATACCTGCCGCTATATAATCTAATGCCGTGATTTCATAATTGTGAATTTCACCACGCATAACAGCATGCATTTTATCCAAATCAAACGGTTTTTTTGTAATAAGATATTCTTCAAAAAGACAGCCAAAATTAAACAAGTCAATTTTCAACGAATCTTTGATAATTTCCAAAGCTTCTATTTCTTTTCCGGATCTGCGTAGTAATGCAGCTTTCAGAGTACGGGCTTTTTGATTGTGCCAGTTGCGGACTAATGACTTGTCAATTTCGTAAAGTGCATCTGTCAGGTTATTATTTGTAGATGAAATTTGGGCACATGCAAAGTATCCGGCATCCTGCATCGCCGCATTCCAGCATGATTTATAGAACGCATCATACGCCTGTTTGTTTTTGCCCTGATATTTTAGAGCTAATCCAAGATTATAGTGCGGTTCTCCATCATATGGATTTGGATTTCGCTGTAATTGTGTGTCTATTGCATTCTGAAAATATTTTTCTGATTTTTCAAATTTTCCTCTTCGCAGCAGCCAAAGTCCCATTGCATTATTGTTTCGCACATCTGAACTATCACGTTTTAATGCTTCTAAGTAATAATCTGAAGCATTATAAGTTGCATGGCGATACTGTTCTAAATGCAGTCCCGTTAGATATAATTCTTCACAAGTTGGCGCTTCCTCAGGAGAAAGAGCGGCTTTGGCAGGTTCCGGAAGAGGATTTACTTCCTGTTTTTCAGATTTTATACTCAGCAATTCTTTTCCATTTTCATCAAATACCGATAGTTCCATATCTGTAATAGCAATATCGCCCACAAAATTTTTCTTTCGAAAAATACGTTTCGGGTTCAAATCTACAGTTTGCCTAAAAAAGCCTTTAAGGACAATTTTGGCATTTTTATGCAATGCCGTTGCAAAAACTTTTATAATGGCTATATCACCTTCTTTTTCAATATTCATTAAAATATCTTTCGACGCATTTTTCACTACACCAAGCTCTCGGTAAGGCAGGAAATATTGTGTGAAAGTTTTTTCTTCATATGGCTGCATCCAGCTAAAGTCAGGCTGATTATCCGTAAAAACCCCTGCCATCAGTTCAATATAAGGGCCGTCTTCATCTGTCAGATTTCTGTCCCAGGCCCTGCCAAAATCACCATTTCCCCATGTCCATTGTTTTTTTCCCGGTGAAATATGATGATTGGATACATGCAGTACTCCTGCTTTGGTATCATTTTCATAGCCTCCGACAAAATTAAACTCCGAATTAATAGCCATATACGAAGTTGGAACCGGTATGTTTTTATAATTAGAAATATCAACTCCTTTCGAATAATCTACCTTGTAATAAGTTCCTGTGGCAATTGGAAATGTAGAAACATCTCTTTTGCCATGATCAAAAACAGCATGTACATCGGGAGGAAAAACAGACTGATAATGCTCATTTACTGCTACAGCAGGATTTGCCCACCATAAAAAAGTCTGTGGTATGGGAGTTGGATTATATAGCTTCCCTTTTATTTCCAAATAAGCTTTACCGGGATGCAAAGTAAATCCAGCCATTCCTTTCTGATGAAACATTTTCTCGTTTTCGCTTACCCATACCGTAATACTCCCGTCAGTATTAGTTTCAATGGTGTGATCAACAGGCAAAAAAGTACTCGGGCGATGGTGCTGTGGCCAGTTAAATTCTATTCCCCCAGAAATCCAAGGGCCTGTAAGTCCAACCAATGCAGGCTTAATTACCTGATTGTAATAAATAAAATGACGTTTTTTAATTTTATCATAAGCCATCTGAACCCTTCCGCCAAGTTCGGGTAAAATCATTACTTTAATATATTCATTCTCCAGATAAACTGCCTTGTATATTTTATCCTGCTTTTCATCTTCAATTTTTTCTATAACCGGGTAAGGATAAACCGCACCACTGCTTCCCTGATATACTCTTTTTTCGAAAAACATTGGGTTTTTCTCTGGCTTTCCTATATTATAAGTTGGGATTGAGACTTCTTCTTCCCAAACTTTTACTGATAAATCGTTCATGATTTTATAATTTTAATGTGCTGAAAAATGTTGCTCAACTTCTTCAAGAGTCTGTCCTTTAGTTTCTTTCACTTTTTTAAAGACAAAAATAAATCCAAGAAAACAGACTACAGAATAGAGGTAAAAAGGACCGTATGTGCCTAATTTTTCGGCAAGTATTGGAAAAGTAAAAGCTATTATAAAATAACCAATCCACAACGAAACTATAGCCACAGAAGATGCAAGTCCTCTAATACGGTTTGGAAATATCTCTGAAATCAATACCCAAGTAATCGGTGCCAGAGAAGTTGCATATAGTGCAATAGCAATTAAAACCACTATTGAAATCAAACCTGCTGCTGCTCCGCTTTGTAACAAATAGGCCAGCAGAACGTAAATTATCGATAGGCCAAGTGAACCGATAAGCATTAAAGGTTTTCTTCCTAATTTATCTACCTGCCACATCGCCATTATTGTAAAGACTAAATTGACAGCACCAATTACCACTGTTTCAAATAACTGCCTGTCAAGATCTGCTCCAGCAGATTCAAAGATGGTGGCTGTATAATTAAATACCACATTGATCCCGCATAATTGCTGAAATATTGCCAGTACGATTCCAATCAATACTGCCGGACGTACTGATTTTTCAAAAACTGCAGCATATGATTTTGTCTGAGTTCCTGTAAAAGATTTTTCTATGTCTGCAAAAGTGTCGTTAACAAAGGTTTCAGATCCAATTTTGCTAAGGATCATTTTCGCTTTATCCGGTTTTCCTGCCTGCAAAAGCCATCTTGGACTTTCCGGAAGCCAGATCAGGCCAATTAAAAATAATAAAGATGGAATTACTCCCAGACCAAACATCCATCTCCAGACTTCAGGACCATTATCTGATAAAAAGTAGTTCACCAGATTGGTAACCAGAATTCCAATAACAATTGTCAGCTGATTAATAGCAACGTTTCTTCCTCTCATGGATGCCGGAGAAATTTCTGCAATGTACATTGGACTTAGCATCGAAGCCATTCCTACTCCTATTCCAGCCATAAATCTCATTATGACAAAAATGGTCAGATTCTGAGCCATTGCCATTCCGATTGAGGAAACAGCAAAGATCAAAGCCGAAAGCATCAATCCCGGACGGCGTCCAAAACGATCAGCAAGCTGACCAGCCACCAAACATCCAATTATACAGCCCAAGGCGAGTGAACCTGTAAGAAAGCCTTCCCACCAGGCATTTAATTCAAAAGCTGTTTTTAAAAAAGGAAGAGCGCCTGATATTACCGCAAAGTCGAATCCAAATAGATAACCACCCAATGCAGATATAAAAGAAATTCCAAGTATATACGTATTATTATAAACGCTGATTTGATTATTCATTAAGTAGAAGTTTCGGTTAGTTAATTAGTACAAAAATACATTTCGCTATCTAGTAAAAAATGGATTATACATTGAAATAAATGGACTATCTTACGACTTTATTTCAGTTTATATCGTAATAGTTAAATTATAATGAATAATATAACGGTTCCCAGAATTAAAGAAGGTTTTTTAGGACAGACAATGGTCGTTCTTTCACCGGAACAAAAAAGTAAAATCTCAGACAATCCTTTTTTTCAAAACCTATTCCCTACCGCAATTGGTTATTTCCCAAATGCCAAAAATCATGACAGATCCAGAAAAAATGGAATAAGTGAATATATCCTGCTTTATTGTCTTGAAGGTGAAGGTTGGATTACAATTAATAAAAAAACCGTAAAACTAACTCCAAATAGCGGTTTTATAATTCCTGAAAATACTGCGCATAAATATGGAAGCTCGTTGAATGCCCCATGGAGTATCTACTGGGTTCATTTTTCAGGCGACTATGCAAAAACATTCTATAGTCGATTTTCCAAAACTTCAAATGAAGCCATGAAAATTGCTTTTGATCAAACGCGTATTACGTTTTTACATGCAATAATACAACTTCTTGACAATGATCTGAATGACGAAAAAACAGAACTGGTACACTTTAAACTAATTGGATTTTTAAGCTCATTATGTTATTCAGATGTTTTGGAGCCGAATAATGCAGTGGACAAAATTAACCGTTCCATCATTTTTATGAAAGAAAATTTAAGCAACGTTCTGACTATTGACCAACTGGCTGTTCATGTACACTATTCTGTATCAAGATATTCAGAACTTTTCAAGCAAAGAACCGGATATGCACCTATACAATATTTTATCAGATTAAAGATTCAGAAATCCTGTGAGTATCTCTATTTCGGAAATATGAACATCAAAGAAATCTGTAAAGAAGTAGGCTTTGAAGATCCCTATTATTTTTCAAGAATGTTTAAAAAGCAAATTGGAATGGCTCCCATAGAGTATAGGAAAACTCACAGTTAATTGAAACATATCCTGATTCTGACATTTCAACTACCTCAGTGCAGATAAAGATTGGATTTGTAATCTCTATAAATATATGAGGCTGTTCAATTTTTAAATTAAATATTTTTTATTTAACTAACTTATTCTGTCTAATAACTCTTGCACAATTCTGTAAATAAATTTATTCTTCTCAAGTTATAAACCTTTTGATCAATATTAGAGAGTAAATAATTTCATCAGTACAATTCGTATTTTTTATAATTTATAATATATTAAGATGACATGCAATTTAAATTAAGATTCTAATTAACAAGAATAAAGTTTCAAAAAAAATAAAATATAACTTTTTAGTATAAATTATCATTCTTAAAATTTTACATTTTTCTTACTTCTTAATTATTCATGCCTTAAGTTTTCAAAAATATTTACTAAAACGTTTTATTAGGTATGAATAATTAATTTTATTCAATTAATTAAGGTATAAAATAAAAATACAATTGTTTTTTTAGTATTATTGTAAATCATTGATAATTAAATTATGTCTAAATAATTACCTGATATTTTAATATTTTATAAATGGAAAGAAGAGAAGCACTAAAAAAGATTGCTTATTTAATGGGTGGAGCTATTTCTGCTACAACAATGGGTGTTTTATTTGAAAGTTTTACTGTTTATAATCCCGAACAAAGAACTACCTATTCCTTCTTATCCACGGATGAAGAGATTTTAGCCGAATTTTCAGAAATTATTTTACCTGCAACTGCAAAATCCCCAGGAGCAAAAGCTGCAGGAGTTGGCACTTTTATTCCATTAGTTATAAGAGATTGTTATCCACCAAATCTTCAGGAAATCTTTAAAAAAGGTTTTGATGAGATGCTGGCAAAATGCAAAACAAAATTCAACAAAGAATTCTTAAGCCTCAGTACCGAAGAAAAAAACGTACTCATGGGTGAACTAAAACAAGAAACCATAGACAACAATAAAGAACCATCATTCTTTTTGATTGCAAGAGATTTAACCCTATTAGGCTACTTTTCTTCAGAAATTGGCTGTACAATCGCGAGAGAATATTTGCCTATTCCAGGGAAATACGATGGAAATGCAGACTACCTACCCGGACAGAAAGCCTGGGCAACATAAGTCAAATGCACTCTCAATTCATTTTATTAATTTATTAAAAAGACATCGTGAATATTAATACTGATTTAAAAAAACAAAATACTTATGACGCTATTGTTATAGGTTCAGGAATAAGTGGAGGATGGGCTGCCAAAGAATTAACCCAAAAAGGACTAAAAGTCCTGATGTTAGAACGCGGGAAAAACATAGAACATATTAAAGATTACGATTCGGCCATGAAAGCGCCATGGGAAATACCCTATTGCGGAGAATTAACCCAAGAACAAAAGAGAACACATCCGGTACAGACAAGAGATTATCCATACCAACAGGCTAATGAAAGCTGGTGGGTTAACGATTTAGAATGTCCTTATACAGAAGACAAACGTTTTGATTGGTACAGAGGCTTTCATGTTGGTGGAAAATCTTTAATGTGGGGTCGTCAAAGCTATCGTTTTAGTGATCTCAATTTTGAAGAAAACATTAAGGATGGTCACGGTAATGACTGGCCAATACGATATAAAGATATCGCCCCCTGGTATGATTATGTAGAAAAATTTGCGGGAATAAGTGGCCAAAATGAAGGTTGGCCTTTACTGCCTGATGGTCAATTTTTGCCACCAATGGATATGAATTGTGTTGAAAAATCTGTAAAAGAACGTATCGAAAAACATTACAACAAGTCCAGAATATTGACTATTGGCCGCACAGCAAACCTGACTGTACCTCATTTAGGGAGAGGAAGCTGTCAATATCGAAATTTATGCAGCAGAGGGTGCCCTTTTGGAGCCTATTTTAGCACGCAATCCTCCACATTGCCGGCGGCTATGGCTACCAAAAAATTAACTGTTCGCCCCTACTCGATTGTCAATCATATTATTTATGATAAAGACACTAAAAAAGCAAAAGGTGTAATGGTTATTGATTCTGAGACTAATGAGACCATGGAATTTTATGCAAAAATTGTATTCGTAAATGGTTCAACCTTAGGTTCAACTTTTGTTTTATTGAATTCAACTTCTGAAGCTCATCCAAATGGCCTAGGCAATGGAAGCGGCCAACTTGGACACAATTTAATGGATCACCATTTTAGATGTGGTGCTGAAGGAACTGTCCAAGGTTTTGAGGATAAATATGCATATGGACGAAGAGCCAATGGTATTTATATTCCGAGATACCAGAATTTTAAAGATGACAAAAGAGATTATTTACGAGGTTTTGGATATCAGGGTGCAGCAAGCAGAGGACACTGGCACAAGGAAGTAGCCGAATTAGACTTTGGTGGTGATTTCAAAGAAATTTTATCAAGACCGGCTGATTCGTGGACAATGGGATTAGGTGGTTTTGGAGAAATGCTTCCTTATTACGAAAACAAGGTTTACATCGACCATTCTAAAAAAGACAAATGGGGACAACCCGTATTGGCAATAGATTGTGAATACAAAGAAAATGAAGCCAAAATGCGTGAGGATATGATGTACGATGCCGCTGAAATGCTTGAAGCTGCCGGTGCCAAAAACGTAAAAGCCTACGATAACGGCTGTTATCCGGGAATGACAATCCATGAAATGGGAACAGCGCGTATGGGCAACAATCCAAAAGAATCTGTACTGAACAAATGGAATCAAATGCATGAAGTGAGCAACGTATTTGTTACTGATGGTTCCTGCATGCCTTCAAGTGCCTGCCAAAATCCTTCATTAACCTACATGGCCTTAACTGCAAGAGCTTGTGACTATGCCGTGAAAGAATTAAAAAAGAAAAATATTTAGACCCAGGATATCCAATTATGAGAAAATTAAAAATGGGAATGATTGGCGGTGGCAAAAATGCTTTTATCGGAGCAGTTCATCGCATTGCAGCCAACATGGATGGATTAATCGAATTGCATTGCGGTGCTTTTAGTTCTAATCCTGAATTATCCCTTGAATCCGGTAAAGAATTAGGTTTGCCTGTAGATAAATGTTATGGATCCTATATTCAAATGATTGAATCCGAAGCAAAGCTGTCTCCTTCGGAAAGAATGGATTTTGTTTCGATAGTCACACCCAATCATGCCCACTTTGCTCCTGCAATGTTGGCATTAGAAAATGGTTTTCATGTTGTTTTGGATAAACCTATGACTTTGACTTTAGCGGAAGCTAAATTATTGGAGCAAAAAGTTAAACAAACCGGACTTTATCTATGCCTAACACATACTTACGCAGCATATCCAATGGTAAAACAAGCCAGAAGCCTGATAGCTGAAAATCATTTAGGGAATATTAGAAAAATAATGGTTGAGTACCCTCAGGGATGGTTGAGTACTGACTTTGAAAATGCTGGCAATAAACAGGCAGCCTGGAGAACAGATCCATCCAAAAGCGGAATTAGTGGCTGTATGGGAGATATTGGAACTCATGCAGCACATTTAACAGAATACATTTCAGGGTTAAAAATTACTCAACTTTGTGCTGATATCAATACTGTCGTTGCCAATAGAAAACTGGATGATGACGGAAATGTATTGTTGAAATTTGATAATGGCGCCAATGGAATTTTGGTTGCCAGCCAAATTGCAGCAGGTGAAGAAAATAGCTTAAAAATTAAAGTTTATGGCGAAAAAGGCGGAATAGAATGGCATCAAATGGAACCGAATACCTTAATTGTAAAATGGCTGGACTCCCCTACCCAATTGTATCGTACCGGAAATGGCTATTTATCTCCAATTGCAGTATTCAATACTAGAATTCCAAGCGGACATCCGGAAGGATATTTGGAAGCTTTTGGGAATTTATATAAAAATTTCGCATTGACTTTAAAATCAAAATTAGAAGGTAAAGAACCGACAGCAAACATGCTTGATTTTCCAACAGCAGCAGATGGTGTACGCGGGATGGCTTTTATAGAAAATGTAATCGCTTCAGGAAAATCAACTCAAAAATGGACTGAATTTAGTATTTGAAAGTGCTAAGTACAGTTAAAAGAACAATATAATTATCTGGAAATTAATACAATAATACTGGAAGAAAACTGGAAACTATTTTTCTAAACTTAAAGGCTCAGAAACTTAGTAACTCAGCACCTCCTTAATAACTCAACAAATGACCACAATGCAAGGACCTGCGGTTTTTTTAGCGCAATTTATATCTGATGAAGCTCCTTTTAATTCCTTGGAAGGAATTTGTCAATGGGCAGCCAATCTGGATTTTAAAGGAATACAAATTCCCACTTTAGACTCGCGCTTTATTGATTTGAAAAAAGCAGCCGAAAGCAAAACTTATGCTGATGAACTTACCGGAATTGTTGGTTCTTACGGATTAAAAATATCTGAGCTTTCTACGCATTTGCAAGGTCAGTTGGTTGCTGTTCATCCTGCTTATGATGATTTTTTTGACGGATTTGCTCCGCAGGCTTTGCGAGGTAATCCAAAAGCAAGACAGGAATGGGCGGTACAGCAATTGCATTATGCGGCAAAAGCTTCTCAAAATTTAGGAATTAACGCACATGCTACCTTTAGCGGTTCGCTATTGTGGCAATATTTTCATCCCTGGCCTCAAAGACCACCCGGGTTAATTGAAGATGGATTTAAAGAACTGGCGAATCGATGGCTCCCAATCCTTAATGAATTTGATAAAAACGGAGTTGATGTTTGCTATGAAATTCATCCGGGAGAAGATTTATTTGATGGTGAAACTTACGAAATGTTTCTCAAAGCGGTAAACAATCACGAACGTGCCTGTATTTTGTATGATCCTTCACATTTTGTGCTCCAGCAGTTAGATTACATTCAATACATCGATTTTTATCATGAACGTATCAAAGCGTTTCATGTTAAGGATGCTGAGTTTAATCCAACAGGAAAACAAGGCACTTTTGGAGGGTATCAAAATTGGGTAAATCGTGCTGGTCGTTATCGCTCGCCAGGCGACGGTCAAATTGATTTTAAAACCATTTTCAGCAAATTGGCACAATACGATTACAAAGGCTGGGCAGTAATGGAATGGGAATGCTGTTTGAAAAATCAGGAAGACGGCGCTCGTGAAGGAGCCGAATTTATCAAAAAACACATCATTAAAGTAACTGATAAAGCTTTTGATGATTTTGCTGCGGTAGAAACCAATACACAGCTTAACAGAAAAAATTTAGGAATATAAATTTGTTTAATTAACACCATATGAAAATTAAAATTGTACTTGCAATACTAGCGATGGGAGGTTTAAGCTCTTTTTCAAATTATGAATCGATTGCGGAAGAATACAGCTTTATAAAGCAAATCAAGCCATCTGAGGGAGAAGCGTTAATAAAAAAAGAAGACTGTGCAACCTGTCATAAAATAGATAAAAAAGTAGTTGGTCCTTCATATTTAGATATTGCCAAAAAATATCCAATGAATGATAAAAACGTGAAATACTTAACCGAGAAAATTACCAAAGGTGGTTCCGGAGTTTGGGGAGCAATACCAATGTCTGCACATACTGCATTAAAAAAAGACGATGCAAAAAAGATTGCAATCTACATCCTATCACTGAAAAAATAAATTATCTATGGATCAAGATTTTAATAAAAATAAAGAACCAGAATCTAATGTTAGAAGGGATTTCCTGAAAAAAGGAGTATTAGCTACCGCTGCATTTATGATTATTCCAAGACATGTTATGGGTAGAGGTTTTGTAGCTCCTAGTGACAAATTAATAATTGCCGGTATTGGTGTTGGCGGAAAAGGAAGATCAGACCTATCTTCTTTTCAAAACAGCGGCATTGCCAATATTGCTTACTTATGTGATGTTGATACCAGAAGAGCCGCTGATAGTGTAAAAGCTTTTCCAAAAGCAAAATTTTATAAGGACTGGCGTGAAATGCTGGATAAAGAGCATAAAAATTTCGATGCAGTCTCAGTTTCTACCCCTGATCACAATCATGCTATTCAAGCATTTTCGGCCATGCAATTAGGCAAACATGTCTATGTGCAGAAACCAATGGCGCATGATATTTACGAAGCACATATGATGACTCAGGCGGCTTCTCGTTATAAAGTAGTTACCCAAATGGGTAATCAGGGTTCGTCTAATGATGGTACCCGAATTTTAAAAGAATGGTACGATGCCGATTTAATTGGAGATGTACATACCGTTTATGCTTGGACAGACAGGCCTGTCTGGCCACAAGGAATTCCGTGGTCAACAGCAAAAACTGAAATACCAAAAGAATTAGATTGGGATTTATGGCTTGGAACAGCTCCGAACAAAAATTATGTTGATAAGTTAGTGCCATTCAACTGGCGTGGCTGGTGGGATTATGGAACTGGAGCATTAGGAGATATGGGATGTCATTTGATGGAGGCTCCGTTCTCAGTATTGAATCTAAAATATGCAAAAGATGTGCAATGCAGCGTTGGCTCCGTTTATGTTGACGAGTTCAGAAGAGGCTATTTTCCGGAAAGCTGCCCCCCTTCAAGTCATGTAACATTAACTTTTCCAAAAACCAATAAAACGAAAGGCGATATTAAAATGCACTGGATGGATGGCGGTATTCAGCCTGATCGTCCTGAAGAATTAGGAGCTAATGAAATTTTTGGTGATGGTGGAAACGGTACTTTATTCATTGGAACAAAAGGAAAAATGCTTTGTGACACTTATAGCGAAAACCCAAGATTATTGCCTTTAAGCCGTAATGAAAATCTAAAAATCGCTGAGAAATATCTACGTGTAAAAGATGGCGCAAGTGGTCATCAAAAACAATGGATAGAAGGCTGTATAGCCGGATATGGCAAAAAAGAACTGAGTTCCCCTTTTGAAATAGCAGGCCCTTTAACGGAAGCTTTATTGATGGCCAATCTTGCCGTAAGAGGTTATGACTTATATAAAGAAGTATTAGGCGAAGATGTATATCCGGGACGTTCGGTTAAATTACTTTGGGATAATGATGCCAAGAAAGTAACCAATGTAGATGATGTAAATCAATTTGTAAAACGCAATTATAGAGAAGGCTGGAAAAACCTAAGCTTCTAAAAATAGTAAAAAATTAAACATTAAGATTATGAAAAAGATTATTACAGCAGTATTAGTATTCACTTTATTTCAAACCACGCACGCTCAAAAAGGATTCAAACCTATTTTTGACGGAAAAACAACAACAGGCTGGCATACTTACGGTAAAACTACGGCAAGCGCCGGATGGAAGGTTGAAGATGGCGTCTTGCATTTTGACCCTGAAGCAGCCAAAAATGGTCAGGGAGGAGATTTAGTAACGGATTCAGAATATGAAAATTTCCATTTAAAAATAGACTGGAAAGTGGCTCCAAATGCGAATAGCGGAATTATTTTTTATGTAAATGATAATCCTAAAAAATATAAAAACACATACGAAACTGGTTTAGAAATGCAGGTATTGGACAATGAGGGACATCCTGATGGAAAAATAACCAAACATCGCGCAGGAGATTTATATGATTTAATTCAAAGCAAATCAGAACCGGTTAAACCTGTTGGAGAATGGAATACTGCAGAAGTTGTATGTAAGAACGGAAAACTGACTTTCGTTTTAAACGGTGTTATTATCGTTGAAACTGTGCTTTGGGATGATAATTTTAGAGCACTTGTTGCCGGAAGCAAATTTACAGCCTGGCCAGGTTTTGGAACTTTCAAAAAAGGAAAAATTGCTTTACAGGATCACGGAGATAAGGTATGGTATCGCAACATTATGATTAAAGAATGGAATACGATGGAAACTACCACAGGCTGTAAATAATTTAGCTCCGAAACAAATCTAACCAAATCAACCACTTTATATGAATACAACTATCCGAATTAAATTATCTGTAATGATGTTTCTTGAATTTTTTATCTGGGGGGCATGGTTTGTCACTCTGGGTACTTTTTTAGGAAACAATTTAAAAGCTTCCGGTTCAGAAACTGCAGCCGTTTTTTCTACCCAATCATGGGGAGCTATAATTGCACCTTTTATTATTGGTTTGATTGCAGATCGTTATTTTAATGCGGAGAAAATCTTAGGTATTTTGCATTTAGCAGGTGCTTTTTTAATGTATCAAATGTATCAATCTACAGATGTGGGGATGTTTTATATCTATGTATTGAGTTATATGGTTTTGTATATGCCAACATTGGCCTTGGTAAATTCAGTTGCATTCAACCAAATGAAAGATGCCGAAAAAGAATTTGCCAACATTAGGGTTTGGGGTACAATAGGCTGGATTTTGGCTGGATTATCGATCAGCTTTCTGTTTCATTGGGATACTACACAAGCTGTTGCTAAAGGATTGCTTAAAAATACGTTTCTTTTGGCTGGAATTGCAGCTTTGGTTTTGGGCTTATTGAGTTTTACTTTGCCAAAAACACCTCCAAAAGTTAGCGAGGGAAAAATTAAAATTGGAGATATTATTGGTCTTGATGCTTTGAGGCTTTTAAAAGATAAAAATTTTCTAATCTTTTTCATTTCATCAATCCTGATTTGTATTCCATTGGCTTTTTATTATCAAAATGCACATCCTTTCCTGACTGCTGCGGGAGTTGAAAATCCAACAGGAAAAATGGCAATAGGACAAATATCCGAAGCTTTATTTTTATTATTCATTCCTGTGTTTTTTGCCCGTTTCGGATTTAAGAAGACAATTTTGGTAGGAATGCTTGCCTGGGCGGTTCGCTATGTTTTATTTGCATACGGAAATGGCGGCGATTTGAGCTTTATGCTTATTACAGGAATCGCTTTACACGGAATCTGTTATGATTTTTTCTTTGTATCCGGACAAATCTACACCAATTCAAAAGCTGGAGAAAAATACAAAAGTGCTGCTCAGGGGCTGATAACATTAGCCACTTACGGTATCGGAATGTTAATAGGGTTTGCCGTTGCAGGCTGGATTACGGATAATTATAAAACTGCTGAAGGTGCAATCAATTGGGTAATGGTATGGATCATTCCTGCAGGAATCGCTTTTGCCGTATTAGTCATTTTTGCTCTTTTATTTAAGGATAAAAATAAATTGGCAAATGAAATTTAGCTATTTTTAAAACAAAAAAAATGAGTGCAACTTTTGATAGAAGGACTGCTATAAAAGGAATTCTGGCAGGAACTGTGAGTTTAGGTGTTCCTTTAGATTTATTGGCTTTGGCTAATCCTAAAGAGGAGCTTAAATTAGATTCGATGTTGAAAGGAAAAATTAATCATTCTGTAGCTCGATGGTGCTTTAAAGATTTTGATATTGAAACACTTTGTTCAGAAGCTAAAAAAATTGGAATTACAGGTATCGATTTGGTTGGTCCTGAGGATTGGCCCACATTAAAAAAGCACAATCTTGTTTCGACTATGTGTAATGGTGCCGAATTAAATCTAGTAGACGGTTTCAACGATCAGAAATTTCATGAACAGTTGATTAAAAATTACACGAAGATGATACCGCTGGTTGCTGAAGCAGGCTACAAAAATCTGATTTGTTTTAGCGGAAACCGAAGAGGAAAAACTGATGAGGAAGGATGGAATAATTGTGTAGTTGGATTGCAAAAATTGATTCCATTAGCAGAGAAGCACAACGTAACCCTTGTTATGGAACTATTGAACAGCAAGATCAATCACAAAGATTATCAATGCAGCAAAACATCCTGGGGAGTAGAATTGGCAAAACGAATCAACTCTGAAAATTTTAAACTTTTATATGACATTTACCACATGCAAATTGATGAAGGCGATGTTATCAGGACTATTCAGGAAAACCATAAATACATTGATCACTATCATACTGCAGGAGTACCAGGACGAAATGAAATTGATGAAACACAGGAACTCAATTACAGCGCTATCATGAAAGCAATTGCAGAAACCGGATTTAAAGGTTTTGTTGGACAAGAATTTATTCCAAAACAAAAAGACAAAATAGCCTCCTTGAAAAAGGCAATTGCAATTTGTGATATCTAATTTAATAAAACTAAAAACAATGATAAAAAGAAGAGATTTTATAATTAACAGTGGTCTGGCTTTAGGTGCATTAGCAATTATTCCTTCCATTGCCTTTTCGGCTAAGCCAAAAAACATTGGTCTTCAATTATATACTTTGAGAGAAGAATTTTCTAAAAACGTTAAAGGTGTTTTAGAATATGTTGCAAAGACTGGATACAAAGAAGTCGAAACATACGGATTCTCAAGCGAAAAAGGTTTTTTTGGCACTTCTGCAAAAGATTTCAAAAAAATACTTAGTGATAATGGTTTAAAAGCCCCAAGTGGGCATTATGATTTTAATTCTTTTATAAGAGACAATAATGCTGATTTTCTAAAAGCTTCTATTGAATGTGCTAATGAATTAGGAAGTGAATACATAACTGTTCCCTGGCTGGATGAAAAATTAAGAAATAACCTGGATGATTACAAACGAATCGCCCAAAAAATAAATGAAGCAGCAGTTTTGTGCAGAAAATCTGGATTGAAATTAGGGTATCATAACCATGATTTTGAATTCACCAAGTTTGGAAACCAAACAGGATATGATATTTTATTGCAGGAAACAGATAAAAAGTTAGTCGATTTTGAACTGGATTTGTATTGGGCTGTTCGTTCAGGAAATGATCCTGTGCAACTCTTTAAAAATAACCCTGGCCGATTTACAATGTGGCACGTTAAAGATATGGACAAATCAAAAGCTGATTGGAATACCGAAGTTGGCGAAGGAAGCATTAACTTTAAAGCCATTTTTGCAGAAGCGAAACTATCTGGAATGAAGCATTTTTTTGTTGAGCAGGAAACGAATTACTCTCCAAATCAAATGGAATCTGTTAAAACAAGCTGGGATTTTGTTTCTAAAAATTTAATTTAATTAATCTTCAGTCTGCATTTTGCTTTTAATTTATTCTATATTTTTTTCCACCTAACTGATAAAAAAAAGTCACATTTTTTACAATGTGACTTTTTTTTTAAAAACTGTTTAAACATCCAATAAATTAAAATTTAATAATAAATATTTGTAACTAAATAGAAGGAAAAAGACTTGTCCTACTAATTTTTTCCGAAGAAAATTCCACTGAAAGTCCCTGTCCGTAACTTTCCTGAAAATATTCTAAACGTATTGGCAATAACCCTTTCTTTAAATCTATTTCAGATTTTTTTTCGTCAAAGCCATGTAAGCCATCATTATCAATTAGCACTTGATTATTAATATAAAGTTTACTACCATCATCAGAAGCCATATAAAAAGTATATTTTCCATCGGCAGGAATATTTATGAATCCATTATAAACTAAACCAAAATCATTAGAATCGTGTTTAATTTTGTTTAGGTCAAAATCTGGAACATACCCTTTATCAATTGGCGTAAGTTTATTAAAATCAGGTATTTTATTCCACTTCCCTTTATACAAAGTATAATTTAGTCCTGTCTTTTTATTATAAAATATTTTTGAAATAACAGAACTACAAGATCCATCTCCTGCTGGACATGCAATTGCATTTACACGTACGGGAACTGCAACTTCAAACGCTTTTGTATAAAGCTGTGAATTGCTTGTTGGGACAGAACCGTCTGTGGTGTAATATATTTTATCAGAATCTTTGTGGATAAATTCCACCTTTGCTTTTATTTCAGATTCAAATTCAATTTCAGATGTTTTAAATTCTGGTCTTTCAGAGATGCTACCATAATTCTTAAGCAATTCGTAATAAGGCTTGTACAGTTTATTTGTTTCACTGATGGATTGAATTGTTAGTAGGGCACTGTTCCAGCGACCTCGAAATCCGTCAATTTCTTTTTTAATATCAGAAATGTTATATTCCACATTTTGACCAAATTGAGAAAGTGACATTATTTCGAAAGGACTATATAATCCATCATTCCAATCATTTAGTAAGCGGAATGTTTCAAAATTTTTCATGTACTTAATTTGTCCTTTTTTAGCTGAAAGAAGCTGTTGATCATAATCCGGAAATTGTACCTCTACAGAAACCATTTTATTGGTTGGAGATTCCGGTATATAAATATGTGTTTCAAAATCATTTCCAGCGTATGACCAGCTTCCAACTTTAGCCTCTGCGCTATAAGGAATATTTTGTCCGTTCACAGCTACTTTTGTTGGGGGAAACGAGCACGGAAAACGAAGTTCATAACCTCTTGAAGTCAGCATTCCAGGAAACGAGCCTTCTACAGGTGAAATCACAATATTCATTTTATTTCCAGTTTGTTCTGAAGTTACGGGTGTATAAGTAAAAGCATTTTTCTTAAAATTGTTATTATTACCTTCATCTTCATATAATTTCAGAGCCCCTTTTTTACCCGGATAGAAAGAAAGAATTAATGGGTTAAGCGGTTTTTCATCTGTTCTTTCCACTTTTGCCTGCATCGGAATAATGGCTCCTTCTTTTACAAAAACCGGTATATCTCCCAAAGTATAAGGCATCGTAATTTTTTTACCTCCATTTATTATACTTCCTGTACTACATTCGTACCATTTCCCTTCAGGCAGCCATGTTTCATGTGACAAAGCAATATTTCCTTTCTCTATAGGCTTTGTAATAGGATTTACAATCATGTCACGGCCAAACATATATTGATTTGGTATAGAATAAGCACTTTCATCTTTTGGATAATCGTAATACATAGGATGAACTGTAGAAACTCCGGTTTCATAGGTATTACGTGCTTCATTGTATAGATATGGCACAAGAGAATATCTAAGCAGATAAGCTTCTCTCATGATAAGGAAATTATCTAGCGGATAAGCCCAAATGCGTCTTTCGTGTTGTGGTGCCGCAGTAGCATGAGTTCTGAATATAGGACTAAAAACCCCCCACTGAATCCATCTTGTATATAGTTCAGCTGTTCCGGCATCTCCCTGATGACCGCCAATATCATGACTCCAGTATCCAAATCCTACGTTAGCAGCAGTAGATGTAAAATAAGGCTGATAATTTAGCGATTCCCAGGTTACATGTGTATCTCCTGAAAATCCGATTTGGTATCTATGGTTTCCTAAGCCTCCCCAACGGTGAAATATCAGCGGACGCACTTTATTTTGGCGTTCCATATCACTGTAATGTACATAATTTAAGTAAAAAGTAGGGTTAACTCCCGGAATATTGGTACTACCCCATTGCTGCCAGTCCAGCCACCAAAAATCTACTCCTGCTTTTTCAATTGGATGCAATACCAAATTCATGTAATTGGTAGCAAATTTTTTATCGGTGATATCAAAAGGAACATATTTTTTAGTTGCCGGATCAATTCCCATTGATTTGGCCATTTCAGGATATGCTTCTTCGTAGGGCTGTATACCTGAAGCAGGATGAAGATTGAGACAGGTTTTAAGATTTTGCTCGTTTGTCCATTTTAAAAACTTTTCAGGAGAAGGAAACAAATTTTTATTCCATGTAAAACCGGTCCAACCAGCATCTTCTCCTGCCTGATCCCTTTGTCGTTGTCCGTTTTTGAAAAATTCAGGTAATGATTTTATATGCCAGTCCATATCAATTACAAATACATCAAGTGGAACATCGTGCATTTTGAATTCACCCACAAGATCACGAAATTCAGTATCAGAATATTCTCTGTATCGCGACCACCATCCACCAAAGGCAAATCGGGGCGGCATGGCTATTTTACCTGCAATATCTGTGTAATCTTTTAAAGCTGTTTTATAATCTGAATCATATGCGAAGAGATACAAATCCTGAGGTTTATCTCCCGGACGTGCCATTACCCAATTCCATTCTGAATTATCAAAAAGCGGACGTTCACTGTCATCTATTAAATACCATCCATCACGTGAAATTATGCCTTGTTCCAATTCCTTAGCCGGTCCGTCAACACCATCCAGAGTACGCGTTGTTCCTAAAAGGTTTTTATTGTTTGCCAATCCCGGTTTCCATGTGGTTGTTTTGCCATTAACAATAAAATCTACACTAAGATTTTTATCGGAAAACTTACCTGAACTTGTTTTATATTTTAGTTTCACGACATCGGTAACAATCTGCAATTCACCTTTACTCTCTTTTTTGGTGAACTTAGGCACCGGAAGATTTCGATTTACAAAAGTTAATGATGCATTATCTATAAACTTGCCTTCTGAACTCCATTCCATACGAATTACACGTGGCGAAAGCACTGTAAATCTTGCATTTCCTGAAATTACTACTGCTGATGGGTTTGCTTCGGGCTTGTATTCCTGAGCAAATAAAGTTGCCGTGGCAAGACTAAAAATTGTAACTAAAAATTGTTTTGTTTTCATATTCTCTTTTAAAATTAATCTCAATAAATACTTTAAATAAAGGTTTTAAAATTGCTGGTTTTAAAATTTTAATGTTTATCCAAAGTATGTGTTTTCATTTTGGTTTTATTTTTTAATAATTTTTTTTATGTATTTGGCACCATTTACCTGAATGTGTACTATATAAATACCTGAAGCCAAATTCCCTACATACAAATCATTGTAATATTTTAGAGGATTATTCATAAGTCTTCCCTGAAGGTTATATATTTTTATGTCTGCTAATGATAAATCAATATCAGACATTATATGTAATACCTGATCAACAGGATTTGCTATAATAATTTGTTGGTTTAACTGCAGGTCATTGATCCCTAGAGTGGCCTCATAAAATTGTGACTTCTCTATCACTTCTCTGCCCTGAAGAAAACTTGACCATTCGAGTTTGCAGATCGCAGCACTGGTATTTTCAAAATATTCTAATTTGATATTGTATTTCTCACCAGCTGCAAGAATAATTCTGCCTCTATTTTCTCCTGTATCATCAAGCCATTTGTCAATAATTAATTGGTTATTAATCCATAACCTTCTTCCATTATTACTAGTTACATAAAAAGTATAATCACCGCTATACTTTGGCTGAATTTGACCAGTCCAGCGTACTGTAAAACGATCAGTATTTACAGCAGTATTTGGAGATGTAAATGCCCAGTCAAAATTAATAGTAGGATCTACTCTGCTCAAAACAGGTGTTTCAAAATTAATCCCATTAAAGTAGTTTCCCGACAAGCCAGTTCCATTACCAATTATTGGATTCACGTCTGGCATGAGGTCAAGCTTCCAGCGTTGGGCATCATTTCCATTGTCTGTCCATTGCTGTATATTTGTTCCGGGTTCGGCAAGATTATTACTTACATCCAGACATTGATCTGTACCTTTATGAATTATTTTAAAATAACCATCCGGCATCAAATCCAGCTTCCAGCGTTGAGCATCATTATCAAGATCATTCCATTGCTGTACATTTGCGCCTGGATTACTGCTATTATTATCGACATCCAAAACCTGTTTGGTTCCCTTTTGCTTTAGCTTATAAAATCCATCACTTTCCAGTGTAATATACCAACGCTGTGCATTAACATTTCCGCTATCTGTCCATTGATGTATATTAGCTCCGGGAACTGTAAGATCTCTATCTACACTTATAACCTGATTTGTTCCTTTGTGAGTTAATTTATATAATCCACCAGAAACAATTGGAGTTTGGATTAATTCCAATTTCCACCGCTGTCCATCGCTTCCATTGTCTGTATACTGTCTCACATTAGCAAGAGGAGCATTGCTATTTTGATCAACATCTAAACATTGGCTTGTCCCTTTATGTTTTATCTTAAAGTAACCATCTGTCATTGCTTCAAAATTCCAATGCTGAGCATCAACTCCAGTATAAGTTCCCTGCTGAACATTTGCTTCAGGCTGATTACTCCCGCTATTAACTTCTAAACATTGATCAGTACCTTTATGTGTCAGTTTATAGAAGCCATCTGATTCAAGCGTAACAACCCAGCGTTGTGAATCGTTTCCGTTATCTGTATTTTGATGTACATTAGCACCGGGCTGACTACTATTATCTGATACTTCCAAACATTGGTTAGTGTTTTTGTGTGTCAGTTTATAAACAGCTCCTGAAACAATCGGAGATACTGGTAATGATGAACATGTATCATCTGGTACTCTTGGTTTTACACCATAATTGGTCATGTTTACAGGTTCAATTAAATCATTTGCATTAAAATACATATGATCAATAGCAATTTTCCTATCTCCGCTTGAAGCATTTTCATAACGGTGATATACAATATAATACTCATCACAATCTCCCATTTTTATAACAGAATGATGTCCTGGCCCTTTATCCTGTACATTAGAGCTAAGTACAGTCCCGTGATATGTCCAAGGTCCCACAGGAGAATTAGAAGTTGAGTATTGCACATTATAGGAATCATTACCCCAATATCCATTAGAATACATCATATAATAAATGCCTTTACGCTTTACCATATAAGGCCCTTCAGTATAATTTTGAGGTGTTATATTGGTAGATGCTGATGCCAAAGTAACCATATCAGGATTTAATTTTCGTACAGCTAATTTGCTTTTGCCAGACCCTCCATAGTAAATGTAGGCCTGACCATCATCATCTGTAAATACCATGGCATCAATAATATCATCTGTAAATGGATCCGTTGCTATAAGCGGAGTACCTAAATCTGTGAATGGCCCAGTAGGAGAATCGCCTACTGCAACCCCAATTTTTACTTCTGCAGTGTAATAGAAATAGTATTTGTTATTTCTGAAGGCAACTCCGGGAGCCCATCCATTATTATCAGCCCAGCTGCATTGGGGTCCAATATCAAAAATAACACCTTCATCTGTCCAGTTTGTCAAATCTAGTGATGAGTAAGCATGAAATTGTTTTCCTGCTGAAGCTGTAGGATTGATATAATATTTATTATTAAAGTAATGAATTTCGGGATCTGCTCCAGAAAACAAAGGATTCCCGCTCACCTGTGCCTGTAATGGAGCAGCCAAACTTATAAAAATGAAAAAGGGTACAAGACGTAATTTCATTTGGTCTGCCAGATTATAAATTTTTTGTATAATTTGCATCATATTTTATTTTTTAATAAAGCGTTTTGTCATTTTTGTCCCGTCTTTCTCAAAAACAGCAAAATAAATCCCTGTTGTTAAAGTTGAAACATCCAAACTATTATCCTCCGCTTTTTGCTCCAAAACCAGAGTTCCTGTTGTAGAGAAAACACGAACCTGAATCCCTTTCATTTCTGTAGTAAAGAAAAGTGTATTTTTTACCGGATTTGGATACACATTTATATCATTTGCCTGAAGCCCAATTTCTGATTCTAATGACGATTTAACTAATTTAGCAGTACTATTTAGCGGTTTTATTAAATCCAGTTTCCAGCGTTGTGCATCATTACCATTATCTGTATACTGGTGTACATTTGTTCCCGGTTCAGCCAAATTGTTTACTACATCCAGACATTGATTAGTGTTTTTATGTGTAAGTTTAAAATAACCATCAGGCATCAATTCAATTTTCCAACGCTGTGCATTCGTGCCAAGATCTGTCCATTGCTGCACATTGGCTCCAGCCTGACTGCTATTGTTATCCACATCCAAAACCTGATTGGTTCCTCTGTGGGTTAATTTATAAAAACCATCTGCTTCTTTTGTGATCACCCAGCGTTGAGCATCAGTTTCATTAGGATTATGCTGATGTACATTTGCGCCTTGCGTCGTACTTCCTCCGCTCACATCCAGTCTTTGGGTAGTTCCTTTATGAGTCAGCCTGTAAACTCCTCCGGAAACAATTGGAACTTCAATCAGATCCATTTTCCATCGCTGTGCATCAGTGCCAAGATCGTTCCATTGCTGCACATTCGCACCGGACTGACTGCTATTATTATCTACATCCAAAACCTGAGTTGTTCCTTTGTGGACTAGTTTATAATAGCCATCTGACATCTTTTCAATTTTCCATCGTTGTGCATCGGTTCCAAGATCTGTCCATTGCTGTACATTGGCACCAGCCTGACTGCTATTATTATCCACATCCAAAACCTGGGTTGTTCCTTTGTGAGTCAATTTATAAAAACCATCAGCCTCCAGTGTAACAATCCAACGTTGTGCATCGTTGCCATTGTCTGTACTTTGTTGGACATTTGCTCCCGACTGGCTTCCGTTATTGTAAACATCCAGACATTGATTCGTTCCTTTGTGTGTCAACTTATAAATACCTCCGGAAACGATACTTTGTGTAGGACAAGATTGATCCGGTACTCTTGGCGCAACACCATAATTGGTCATATTAACAGGATCAATAAGATCGGCGGAATTGAAGTACATTCTGTCGATAGCAATTTTCCGGTCTCCTGATGTGCCGTTTTCATACCTGTGATACACCATGTAATACTCGTCACAGTTTCCTATTTTTATTACTCCGTGATGCCCGGGACCTTTGTCTTCTATGTTTGAACTTAATATTTTCCCTCTGTATGTCCAAGGACCCATAGGTGAATTAGAAGTTGAATATTGCACATTATACGTATCATTAAACCAGGATCCATTAGAATAGGTCATGTAATAAATTCCTTTACGCTTTACCATATAAGGAGCTTCGGTATAATTTTGAGGTGTGATATCCGTAGGGCCTGTAGCCAAAGAAATCATATCCGGATTTAATTTTCGGACCACCATTCTGCTTTTGCCAGATCCGCCATAATAAATATAGGCTTGCCCGTCATCATCGATAAAAACATTGGCATCAATAATATCATCGGTGTAAGGATCTGTTCCGATAAGCGGTGCACCAATATCCGTAAAAGGACCAATGGGTGTATTACCAACAGCCAAACCAATTTTGGTTTCGGCAGTATAATAGAAATAGTATTTGTTATTGCGAAAAACTACTGCAGGTGCCCAGCCGTTATATTGTGCCCAGGGGCTATCCGGAAAAAGATCAAAAATAAGACCTTCATCAACCCAGTTCGTTAAATCATTGGAGGAATACGCATGAAACTGTGTGCCGTAAATAGCCGTTGTATAGATGTAATATTTATTGTTGAAATAATGAATTTCAGGGTCAGCACCTGTAAACAAAGGGTTTCCACTAAGCTGTGCCTGTGCAGGAATTCCAAAACTTATAAACATTAAAAATGCGGCAAAACGCAATCTGAATTTATCAATCTGATTATATATTTGTATCATAATTTCTACTGTTTGATTTTATTTTTTAATAAATCGTTTTGTAATTTTTGATCCATCCTTTTCAAAAACTATAAAATAAACTCCAGATGCTAAATCCGAGACATTGATATTATTATTCGTGATTTTTTGTTGTGAAACTGTGCTTCCTGCTGAAGAAAAAATACTAACCTGTGTTCCTGTCATTTCAGTTGTAAAGAATAGTGTGTTTTCTGCCGGATTCGGATATACATTTATAGCTATTGTCTCAGCTTCGTTTTCTGTTTCAGATGGAGAATTAGCAAATTTGGATGTACTAATAGTTACCAATTTCCACTGTCCGCTTGATTGATTTGCGTTTTCCCATTGCTGAACATTTCCGCCGCTTACGGTACTGAAACCAGCTACTTCAACCAATTTGCCGCTATGTTTTGCTACTAATTTGTAATAACCATCACCAGTTGGTACGGCTATAAATTGCTGGTTGGCTGCGCCCACATATGACCATTGATGTACATTGGCTCCATTATCTGTACTTACTCCCGCAATATCTACCGATTTACCACTATTAATTGCCTGAATTTGATAAGCACCATCTCCGACATCGATGAATTTGAATCGCTGATTGTTAGCTCCGGTAAAATTACCCTGAGCAATATTGCCTCCATCTGCGGTACTTTGTCCCCAAACGTCCAGATACAATCCGCTGTGTCGATTTTGTAAATAGTACGTTTTGTTTCCTAAAGCTGAAGTACCATTAGGACGAATACGCAAAGATGTAGTTCTGTCATTCCAATCGCCAGCCCAATCAGTAGTTGCATTAAACTCTCTCGAAGCTCCTGTAAAATTATCTCCATCGTAAACTATTACTTTATATCCTTCTGTAATTTTTAAGGAAGTAATATCGTTATCCAATATTCCTTTGGCATGAAGTTGTGCCAGCGTATAATCTCCAATATTAAGACCTGAAGTATAACCTCCAAAAGTTACATCCTGGTATACATTTACTAATGAAATAGTAGTGTCTACAATTTTTAAAGAAGAAATTCTGTCGTTCCAATCGGCAAGCCAGGTTGAATTCGCTGTAAATATTTTAGAAGCCCCTCCAAAATTATCATTCTCATAAACGGTAACAACATAGCCAGCAGGAACGGTTAGAGAAGTGATATCATTATCAGAAATACCTCGTGCCTGAAGCTGTGCCATAGTGTAATTTCCTGTTGAAAGCTGAGAATAAAACCCTCCGTAATTAATATTTTGATAAGCATGCACCTTGTTTAAGCTGGCAACAGATTCAAACAAATGCAAACCAGCGGATTGAGTTGACAAATCAATGGTACCCGTTGGTACAGAATCCCAATAGGAGTTAATTAAAAAGTTAGATTTATTGACTGCTTTAGCCCATACATAATTGCTCGTATAATTAATAACGCCTAAATACCTGTCTTTTTGGGCTTGTGTTAAATTTCCCATACGGACAAACTCTATGAACCATTTTGCGAAAATTCCTTTGAATAAACCACCGTCTCCCTGCCCATTTTCATTCAGAAAAAATACGCCTCCGTTATAATTTCTGTAATTCATCATGAATTCACATGCCTTAATGCCATCATCAATGTACGATTGTGTCCCTGTAACAAGATTAAGTTCTAAACAAGCGGCGATGAACATCCCTGAATTATAAGAAAATTGCCAGTCGGGATCTAAATTTGTGGGACTGTCCCAAATACCTCCCTGAGCATTAAAAACATTCGCCTTCATCCAGGCATGAAGATCTTTTGCCATTTGCAGGTTGGAATTATCTCCTTCCAATTGATACAATTTTACGGCAATAACAATTGCAGGACCATTTGCAATGGAGTTTTTACAAGGAGTTGTACAGCCTTTTTTCCACGACATAGCTCCATTTGTATATCCTGTTTTAATTTCTGTCCACATCTGATGTACGGCATCTAAAAACTCCGGATCTTTGGTAGCATTATAACAGTTGAAACTTGCGAGACAAAGCCATTCCAAATCATCATAGAAATCATTATGATACGTTCCTGCACCATACAAATTGTATTTTCTGATTCCTGCAATGATGCTTTTCATTCGGTCTTTATAAACTGAATTTCGAGTTCTTTGGTACGCATCTGCTAATGTTTCCAGCGTATGAGCCTGTATCCAATATCCATAACCATAAGGATCATTGTCTGAGGAACTGTTGTGCTTATAATAGCTTTTATCTGCAGACATAAAAATAGTGTTCGTACCATTCTGTAAATTTTCTGCCCTTTGATCAGCGGTTTGTGCAAATAAGTTAGAAACGAATACCAAAAAGACTACAGTACATAAGTTTCTAATTTTAAATAGATTCTTCATAATTTACTTTTTTAAGATTAATGACTAAATAATAAATGATGTAAAATAAAAAGCCTTACCTAAACCAACTGAATGGAATAGTTAAGAGCTTTCATGCTTATTTCTTCAGGAATTTTGTAGAAATTTTATTGTCACTATTATTCGCAGTAATAAAATACAGACCTGTACTTAATTTAGAAACATCAATACTGTTATTACTATCTACTTTTTGTTTTAAAACCAAACTGCCTGATGGAGAAAAAATATTCACGTTTATTCCTCTCATCTCCGTACTAAAGAAAAGAGTGTTCCCTACCGGATTTGGATAAATAAAACTTTCTTTATTTATAAAACCGGTTTGGCCAAGATCTGAAGCAATGTTTTTTATGCTTATTTTATTCGTTCGTAAATTAGCCGTTACCTTATATGTACCTGTTTCTCCTGTCAGAACTTTCCACATGTTATCAGGATTTACACATCCGGTTGCTTTTATGTATGAAGTTTCTGATAATATTTGGTCTGCAACTGATGCATACAACCATGTATCATCGCAATTACCACCACTAACTGATCGGAATTTAAATTTTCCTTCGGTACTGCCATTTGCAGCAGATAATGTTCCTGTCCATATAAAAACATCTAAGTCCGTAACAGATTGCTCCATCAGTAACCCTTTCGTATCACTTCCTGCAGAAGTAGCATCACCAACAATTGACAATGATCCAAGCACTACTTTTTGGAAAGTTATTTTATTAACTTCAAGATTAACGGTTACTTTATAAGTTCCGGTTTCTCCGGGTTTTACCTGCCATTTAGTATCAGAATCGCATCCGTTTACTTTGGTAAATGAATTTGTAGATAACGATTGATCGGCAACAGAGGCATTCAGCCAAATATCATCACAAAAATTATTTAGGCCTGCATGAAATTTAAGTTTCCCTTCGGTAGTACTGCCATTTCCTGCTGATAAAGTTCCTGTCCATGTATAAACCTTCAAATTATCCGTAGATTGCTGCATTGGAAGCCCTTTGGGATCCCAGCCTATTGAAGTAGCATCACCCACTATTGACAGAGAATTTATGATCTGCTGTATTTTTATTGTTTTTGCTGTTACGTCAATAGTAATATTATAGGTTCCCGTCTGACCTTCACGGACTTTCCACTTTTTATCATTATCACACCCGTTTTCTACTTTATATGTAGTGGCAGACAAAGCCTGATCTACGTCTGTGGCCATCAGCCAAATATCATCGCAAAAGTTCTTAAACCCGGAATGAAACTTAAATGCTCCCTCTGTTGTACCATTGCTTTGCGTTAATTTCCCTGTCCATCTAAAAATATTTGGCTGTTCCAAATCCTGATCCATTGGCAGTCCTTTTGGATCCCACCCTATTGAAGTGGCATCTCCAACTATAGCCAAAGTGGCAAACTCATTCAGTTTTTCTATTTTGACAACTCTTGTAGCAGTATTAACCGTTATTTTGTATGTACCATTTTCGCCTGCGTTGACTTTCCATTTGTTATCCGGATTCGAACAGCCATTTGCAATAACCATTGATGTTGAAGACAAAGCCTGGTCAGCTGTGGAGGCATAAATCCATACATCATCACATTGTCCTCCCGTTCCGTTGTGGAATTTAAATTTCCCCTCCGTTTTACCATTACTGGTAAATAAATGTCCCGTCCATGTAAAAACATTCAAATCTTCAAGCGATTGATTCATAGGCAGTCCCACCATATCAAAATTCATAAGATCTGTAGCATCCCCTACAATAGATAGTGTATTGATTGCCGGTGTTTTTTGAACCACATAATTTAATGTCGATTCATCAAATGTTATACTGTAATTGCCATCGGCATTTATAGTAAATGAAATTGTATTATTCGCATCAGTAGTTTGAACAGCTTTTCCGGAAATGCCTGTTGCACCTCCCCATTCAAGTCCATCTGCGTTTTTACTCTGAATAAATTTGAAGGTGTAAGTCTGACCAGCCTTCAAATTCAGTGAATCAAACTTCCATTTCTTTTCCCCAACATTTATCATTGGAGTTAAGAGTGCATTAAAACTTCCTTTAAGAAACATGGTATTTATCAGGCTTAAATCAATGCTCTGATTATCATCTTTTATTATTGGTATATAACGAACAGCGTTAGTAGACCAGGCAGAATATTCGATTCCTTTATCCGTTACATATCCGATTCTGCTAACACGGTTAATATTTTTACTTCCTCCTATTTGGTTGATTACCACTTTTAATGAATCGGCATTGTGTTTTGTTACATTAATTCCGTGAATTGCATAGTCATTAGTTTTGTAACCAAATCCATCACCATCATCGTGGTAGATTTCTCCGGCAGCAGTTCCGTCCTGTAATGGATTTATCAAATAAGTAATATTATCGCTTTTGTAATCTGTTGTGCTTTGTACCACTTCGCTAATAGGAATTACGGAGCCTGGTCGTACATATAAATGAGCCTGATATTTATCATCCTCGGTACTCTCCAGCTTTACTTTATTCCAATTTCCTTTTGGTAAACTTGGATTTACAGCCCATCTCGGCACTACCAATAAATCTTTCCCAAGTAAAAAGGCTTGTTGTTCATTTCGTAAACTCAGATCGGTATTATCTGCAAAGAACGCAGGTCTCATCAATGGCATTCCGGTTTGCGACGCTTCTCTTAATAATGTATACATATAAGGAAGAAGTCGGTATCTTCTATTAACAGCTGTGCGGGAAACATTTTCAATTTGCGATCCAAAAACCCATGGTTCCTGATTAACAGAATTGTTTGCAGCATGATTTCTTGAGAAAGGATAATAAGCTCCAAGCGCCATCCAATGCCCTAATAAATCAGGGGTACAATCGTTGTTAAAACCGCCGATATCAGCACCGGAAATGGGTTGACCGGAAAGTCCCAATGTTATCGACATCGGAATAGAAAGCTTTAAATGTGCCCATGTAGAAGAGTTATCTCCTGTCCAGGTAGCAGCATATCTTTGGCCTCCCAAAAAGTTGGATCGTGATAAAACAAAAGGACGTTTATCCGGATTAGCTGCAACAATTCCTTCGCGGCTTGCTTTGACCATTAAATAACCATACACATTGTGATATCTTAAATGATTTCCTGCAGGAAATCCACCACCGCCACGATGTAAATTGTCTTCTGGCATTGTTTTGTTTGGAGTCTCAAATACAGAAGGTTCGTTCATGTCATTCCAGATTCCGTCAATCCCTGTAGCCATGAAATTTTTATACAATCCTGCCCACCAGGTACGGGTTTCCGGTCTGGTATAATCAGGAAAGGCAACATCACCTGGCCAAACCTGACCGTTAAATTCCGTACCATCATTTTTTTGTACCCAATGATTACCTGCTTTCCCTTGGTCATATACAAAATACCCTGTTTGTTTTTTTACGCCAGGGTCGATCATGTAAACAGCCTTGAAGTTCTTAGTATGCAAATAATCATTCAGCCCTTTAGGATTACCGAATGTGCTCGGATTAAAGGTAAATACCTTATATTGATCCATGTAGTCAATATCCATCCAGAGTACGTCGCACGGAATTTTTCTATTTCTGAATTCATCTGCGATACTTTTTACCTTTGAGTCCGGGGTATAAGTAAATCTGCTTTGCTGAAAACCCAGTGTCCATAAAGCGGGAAGTTCTATTTTACCTGTTAAATCTGCCAGGGTCTTTACTAATTCCTGCGGACTGTTTCTTTCGATAACAATCACTCTGAATCCAGGACCTTCAGAAGTTATAGTCACCGGATTTGTTATCACAAATGATTGTTTCCAGGTATGATCTGCAATAATTCCAAAAGCAGTACCATCAGGACGAACACCCATAATCCATGGATGTGACTGATAAAGGCGGGTACCATTATCAATCCAATAATTAGGAGCCTCACTGTTCCATAACGTTACCTGAGTATCATTACGTTTTAACGGTCCTGAAACTTCTCCGTTTCCATAAAAATCCACACTCCCTGTATAGGAAATTTTTACTACACTTTTACCATTTACTGTACTAAAAACAGGTTTTATCGACCATGATGCAGGAACACTTCCTTTATCAGTCAAATCATTTGTAAAAATTAGTGAGGGTAATGTCTGTGAAGGATTAAAATTGTTTGGGTAAAAAACAGCAATATTATCGCCTGCCATATTTGAAGTCTGACTCCAAGATATGCATACATTTAATACTATTATTGAAACCAATAGGAATAGTTTAAATCCTTTTTTCATAATTGTTTAGATTTTATTTTTATTGTATCCAAATTTTATAGGACACTGAAGGAACCTTTGATTTTCATAACATCGATCGGTTTGGAAAAGGCGGAATTTATTTATTGCTTATCATTAAAATATCAAAGCTGTAAAACACAGATGTACATTAACAATCTTAATGGCAGAGTAAAATTATTATCATAGTTTTTAAGTTTATAGTTGTTTCTTTTAATTGCATACGCAAAAACTATCATAAACGTTAGTGAATTAATCATGATTCACATATAATTTACGTTTGTATGATTTTAATAATGATTGTTTGAATGCAAAACTTGTAGAATCACTAAAAAAGAATCCAAAACTTTCCAATACAGGATTGAAAAGTTTTGTTTTCATTTTTTTGGACCATTATTAATCTGAAAATATTATTATATCTAAAGCTTTTTTAACCTAATTGTCATTTTAGCAGGATTAACTATAAGTTCATAATTACCAGTAGTTTCAATAACCCATTTATTATCTGGATTTGCATTCGGCATCAACGACATTGGTATAGCCTCGCCATCAACTATAAGTTTAGTACCATTTACTGCGGGCATTAAGGCTCTTCCTCCCCAATCACCCTGCTGTGTGTAAAGTTTAAATTCACCAGCGTCAAATTGTCCTTTATATGAAAATACTTCAGGATTCTTAGCATCCCATATCATTTGTTTAGCCTTACCAATATCCCAGCCAATACCAGTTATTGCATTTCCGACCATATAAACATTTTCGTATGGTACATACCCAAAAACATAGGTTCCTTTGTCAATATCCATATATAAAGAATGACGTCCTCCTTCTGCTACTTTAAATACATTATCTGCTGTTCTTTGATCGGTTTCATTATATACGATAGTATTTCCGGAAGCCGGATCATAAGAAGGCAATTCGCTGCCTGGTTTTTCAATAACCTTAAATGATCCTACAGAAAAATTACCTGTAAAATTGTATATAGTTCTTTCGGTTATTTCCGGTAAACTTATACCTCTATTATAATCCCAACTACCGCTTATAGCATCTCCCACCATAAACAAAGGAAGTGGTCCCGGGCTAAAACTAGTAGCAGTAAAGCTATTTGTAGATACTTCAGGCATCTGAAACTGTGCACTATTATCTACTCTGGCTATTATTTGCACTTCAAGATTTGTAACAACGCCTCCAGGACGTTTAAAATGTTTTAATAACAGTGCGTTTAACTGTCGTACAGTAAAGGATTTTGTAAAAACATCTATCGGAATTTCCTCCGTATATACTGTCTTTTTTTCTACATCCTCGATATCTTTGCTAAAATTATTTCCTGCAATATCCATACGGAAAAAGTACTTCAAAATAGTTCCAGCACCACGGTCATTTCCTTGTGTCCACGTAAAAGTTATGGCATTCGCATCTTCATTTTCTTTAACCAATACGACTTCATCACTCGAAAGACTCAGGGTCAAAGGATTAGCAAAATTTGGTTGCTGAAGCCAGTCAGCATTCTCAAGTCCTTTATCTTCACAAGAGATCAGAACTATACTCATTATTATAAATGAGATAATATTTTTTATATTTTTCATCTTGGTTTGATTTTAGTTATTTGTCCCAGAAAGGTGCCTGTACTAAATTTGGATTCTTCTCAATTTCTGCGAGGTAGATAGGAAACCAATAAAATTCCTTTTTATACACTCTTGTCTGATATGCTGTTCTTTTGTAAAATTCAGCTGCATTTTTACCGTTAAAGTTCATTCCATAAAAAGGACCATTCAGAACAGTTTCTGCTAATTTCCATCTTCTTAAATCATCATAACGTATGCCTTCAGTACAAAGCTCCACTCTTCTCTCCATTTTGATTATTTTTCTTATACTTTCCTGATCCGCATCAACATGTATATTTAAGGCATCTGTTACTCCGGTTGTGTAGGCTCTGACCCCTGCTCTTTCTCTAATTTTGTTAAGGTAAATTAGAATATCCGGATTTCCGGGATCTGATTCATTAAGTGCCTCTGCATAGTTTAAGTACGCTTCTCCAAGTCTATACAGAATTCCATGTCGTGGTGCAAAATAATCACGGATAGGATCTCTTGTTGGATCTGTTCTTTTTCTGGCTAAATAACCATTTTGTGGTGCATCGTGAGTATTATTATTATCTTTTCCACCATTAAAAAACTCAAGTCTTCTACGATTTTCCGGTTCAGCATTTGCACCATCCGTATACCATGCTTTATCAAAGTTAACTGCCAGGTAAAATCTTGGTTCACGATTGCAGTACATATTATAAGTACCAGACAAAGTAACAAGTCCTGCCTTGCTACTAACACCATTTTTTATTTCTTCGTTCCATTTTGTTGTTCCATTTGTCCAATATCCATCTTCGCCGGAAAAACCTGTTTCTACATATCCTGAATTTGGATCGTTAATAGGTAAGCCATTAGCGGTAAAAAAGGCATCAACGAGGGATTGTGTCACCCCATATCCTCCGGCTCCTCCTGCTCCACCAGGTGCAGTATGTCTGTCATATTCTTTTGATTCAACACTTGGACGGGCAAAAAGTACTTCTCTATTTCCCTGGCTAACTTCTACAAGATGTAATCTTTGACAAGATAAAAAAGGATCAATTTTTCCTGCGGTATTCATTTCTACATACAGTTTATGACCTGCTGTTTCCGCGCTAATAATTAAATCTTTGTTGGCATCTGCAGCTATTTTCCATTTATTGGCGTCATATGCAGCATTAAATAATGGTTTTCCATCTTTAGAAATATGACCCGCATAATCCTGATTGCCATTTACAAGGGGGCTTGCTGCAAAAAGCAGCATTCTTGCTCTCACGGCTTTACACATAATAGATGTGGCGCGTCCAAATTTTTTCCCATCAGAATGAGATGGAGGTAAAATTTGTTCAACTTCTTTCAATTCATTATTAATCCAGGTTACAATTTCATCATATGGTGTCTGACCAACCTGTAAATCCGGTAAATTATAATCTACAGGTGTAATTTCATCGGGATTAAAAGGAATCGGACCGTACGTATTTATTAATAATGAATAATAATACGCTTTTAAAAAACGACACTCCGCAATCATCAGTTTTACTTCTTCTTCAGTTAAATTTTGTGCTGGTAATGGCTTGATATTTTTTATAAGCAGGTTACATTCTCTAATTCTTTGGGGAAGTGCGTTCCAATAGCCTGGACTCCATGGTGAACTTACCGACCAGTCGCCAATAGCAAACGGTATTACCTGCCAGCCATAATTACGCCACCTTTCTGATGGTGTCATATCATCTCCTAAAATCTCCCATCCCATATGGCGAGTTGTACCCCATGTAGGATCAGGAATTCGTGAATAGCAAGCAGCGAGCCAATTCTCTGTTTTTGTTTTACTCTGAAAAACAGCATCTAAAGTAAGCTCGGTATCACTTTCTTTTTCTAAGTAATCAGAACACGAAAATGTTAAAAATAATCCTAGAAAAAGGAATATTGATTTTATGTATAAATTTTTCATCTTATTTTTTTTTAATTATAAAGCGACAGATAATCCAAAAAGTACTGATGTTGTAGATGGGTATTTCAAACCATTTCCAGTATTTAACTCCGGATCCCATAGTTTAAATCTTGACATGTACCATAAATTATTCCCACTACAATAAATCCTCAATCCTTGTAGCTTCATTTTTTCAACTGTTTCTTTTTGAAACGAGTATCCAACTTCCATGGTTTTTAATCGACCAAAACTCATATTTTTTTTCCACCAGGTAGACGAAACAGAATTGTTAAGATTAGTACCATAGCTTAATCTCGGCCAAAACACATCCTGACTTGGATTTTCTTCAGTCCAGCGGTCCTCGTAGTTAGTATAAATATTTCCTAAAGTACCTGTACCGCTTCCTGGTATAAAATTATCTCCTCCAATTATTCGGTCTGACTTGCCTATCCCCTGAAAGAAAAAATTAAAATCGAATTGTTTATATCTTAAATTATTTCCAAAACCATAAACAATCTGAGGATCAGTTGTACCTCCTATAAAACCTTCGTCCAATCCGTTAATTGCTCCATCTGCATTTCTATCCAGATATTTAATATCACCAGGTCTTAATTTCCCTGCAAAAGCTGGTTTTATTATTCCTGGCATCAATTCACCAGCTGTGTCAAAATCTTCTTTAGTATACAATCCAGTTGCCGTATAACCGTATAATGTATTGTTTTGAATACCTGTTCCGGATCGATAGGTTCCTTTTACAGCATCTGCTTCATCTCTTTCTGTCACTTTATTTTCAACAAAAGTAAAATTAGCACGCCAGCTCATAAAGAAGTCATGAGTTATTTGCTTATTAATGTTTAGCCCTATTTCAATTCCTTTATTTTCCATTTTTCCAAAATTGGCCCATGGAGCATTAATAAAACCTGCCTGGGTTGGAACAGTATTTCTTGAAATAAAAATATCCTTTCTTTTTTCTTTGAAAATATCTACTGTCAAATCAATCATATTCAGTATCCCTAATTCTAAGCCTATATCTGCTTTAGCAACTTTTTCCCATGTCAGGCCATTCACTCCAATCTCACCTTCCTCAATTCCCTCAAACTTTACGCCTTGTCCTGTACCCCAAGTGTAGTCCGAATTATTATTATCACTTATCGTAGTTAGGTAGGCAAATCTTCGATTCCCTCCAATGTTATCATTTCCTACCAATCCATAAGAACCACGGAATTTTATTTTATTAAAAATATCTTTAACCGGTTCCATAAATTTTTCTTCAGTAACAATCCAGCCCAAAGCTACAGATGGGAAAAAGCCAAATCGTTTTCCTTTTGCAAAATTTTCTGATCCATTGTATCCAAAATTAACTTCTCCAACATACCTTCTGTCAAAAGTATAAGAAGTTCTTCCGGCCAATCCCTGATGTTTAAAAGCCTGAGGGGCAGTTCCATCGTTATAACTATCCTGATTATATAATAGTAGACCACTTACATCATGTTTTCCAAAAGAACGGTTATATGTTGTATTGGCTTCCAGATAAACACGTCTGTTTCCAAATTCAGGTCTTCTTTCATATCCCAGATATTCCTGACCAAATTCTCGAACAGCTCCATGTATTAAATTTCCATCAATATCTCTTTGAGTAGCTACATTATAGTAATCTGGTGATTTACCGCGTACAATTCTGTTTTCAGAATAAGAATCAAATGAATAGGTGAATTTTGCCTTTAATCCCGGAGTAATTCCTTTAAGATCCTGCTCTAATGAAACTAAACTTTCTATTTTGCTTCCACCTTGTTTATAATATCCCTGTTGTGTACTCATTGCCCATGGATTTACACGGGCAAAAACTTTAGGAATAGTGCCATCTGAATATACCGCCGGATGTACAAAGGGAGTTGTTTCGAAAGCTGTATTAAATAACTCATCAGTACTACTATTTCCCTTATTTATGTTTTGTAAAAAACCTCCAATATTTACTCTTAACAAAGTTGATTTGGATATGTTTACATCAACATTGGTACGAATATTAGTTCTGCTAACTCGTGTTTCTGAATCATAAGACTGATTTGGATCGGATGCAAGAATGCCATTTTCCCCGTAATAGGAAGCCGTTAATGCGTATCTTAAAATCTCTGATCCTCCGGCAACATTTAGGTTAGTTCTTGACGTAAAAGCATAATCTTTCGTTATATCATCCACCCAATTTACATCTGGATATAAATCAGGATCATATTTATTTTCTGTTTTTGATATACGATCTTGTGAATATAACTCTGTTCCAGCCAATTCATTTAACAATTTCATATAAGGAGCAGCTCCAATAAACTCTGGTAATTTTGTAGGTTTCTGAATTGAATATTCCGTTCTTAATTGTATTCTTGGAGCACCAACAAAACCTCTTTTGGTATTGATCAAAATGACACCATTAGCACCCCTTACTCCATAAACAGCACTGGCAGCTGCATCTTTTAAAACAGAAAAAGACTCTATTTCGGAAGGATCCAGATCATTCAGGTTTCTTTCAATTCCATCTACCAATACAAGCGGATTAGTTCCTCCTGCAAAAGTAGATATTCCACGTATTTTTATATCCGATTGATCATAACCTGGTTCGCCAGATCTTTGAACAGCCATTATTCCGGTAATCTGACCTGCCAGATTGTTACTTAATGTACGGGAAGTACCTACTTGTAATTGCGAAGGCTTTATAGTGCTTATTGCTCCTACGACTGATGCCTTTTTTTGAGTTCCATAACCAACAACTACTACTGTCTGAAGATCGCTGGTCTCTTCTAACAGAGATACATTTATTTTTTTTGTGTTATTTAATGGTTTTTCTATCTCTTTCATTCCTATATACTTAAATACAAGAGTTGCCTGAGGAGATGATACGGTTATAACAAAAGTTCCGTCAAAGTCTGTCGACACTGAGTTTCTTGTACCTTTTTCTAGAACTGTGGCACTAGGCAGTGATAAACCTTTAGCATCAGTTACCTTTCCTGTTATTTTTACAGGATCCTGCTGATTACCGTTTTGCGCATAATTATTTCCAGCAAACAGCATTAGAAACAATAGGCATATCAAACCATTCTGACAAAACTTATTACTTATCGTAAATAAGCTCTGTAGAGTAGATGACATTTTTAAAGTCGTTTTAATTTTCATTGTGGTTAATTTTTGGTTTCATAATAGGTTAGTTAGTCATTTAATTAAATAAATTCTTTAAGCCTTCAGAAAATAGTATCAACTGTAAGAATCGATATAAATGGCATATTTTTTATAAGTTGATAAAAATTAGTTGTTTTTTTTATTGATACTATAATTTATGTCTTAAAAAATTGATTTTAATTCTTGACCAAATTAGGGTTTTGATAGCATAAATTTCGTCTCATTTTGTTTCAAAATTATGTTCAAATGTTTCATTAAGCCTTATAAAATACTGTAAATGGGACTTGTGAATCAAAATGAGTAGTTACTGTATCACAAGCATAAAAAGTATTTTTTTAAAATATATTATAACCTTCATTTTATCTTAAAATCAACTGGATTTTTGTTTTTATTTATTCAATTGATCTAATTAAAAAGAACTATTTTGAAATATGAGCTAGAAAGAGAAATCATTTGAATATGTATTTATTGCGACTTAATAATAATAGATAAAGCTGACAAAAAAAAATTAACGCTCTACAACTATCTTATAAACATAAGTGTAATTTCAATAAAATATAGGGGAATAAATATTTACTAAGGGTGATTAATATTAAAATCACATGTATATAGTTATCAAAAGAAAAACAGCCATAATACTGTAAACTACTTATTAGTTAAAACTCTTACAAAAACCTAATTTAATATTAGTGTATTATCAACAAAATCCGCTACATAGTTGTGCAGCGGATTTGTTTATTTAATCAAATAACCTTTAACTCCTTCTTTAGTAATAGTAACCGGCAAAATAAATCCATTTTCATCAAAATTCATTTCTTCAATGCAAGTTTCTCTTGAGTTTCCATCTGTTTCATTAAGTGGTCTCCTGTGGTAAATAATAAAATACTTATCAGAATTAGGATGTTTTATAACAGAATGATGACCTGCCCCTGTAGCAATTTTGGGATTTTGCTCTAAGATTTTTCCAATTCTTTTAAATGGCCCTAATGGAGAATCTGCAATGGCATACGCAACACAATAATCAGGACCAGTCCAGCCGCCTTCTGACCACATAAAGTAATATTTATTATTTCTAATAAACATAAATGGTCCCTCTACATAGTTTTCAGGGGTTATTTCTTTAAAAATCGTATTATCGTTAAAAGGAATGAAACCAGTAAAATCACTCCTTAATTTTGCGATATTGCAATGCCTCCACCCTCCATAAATCAAATAATGCTGCCCGTCCTTATCCTTAAATACAAACTGGTCAATTGGTTGTGCGCCATTATAAAATTTATCGACTAATGGTTTTCCTAAATAATCTTTATAAGGTCCTTGAGGTTTTGATGACACAGCAACACCAATTCCTCCTATTTCATTGTCATTCTGAATATCATTTGCTCCGAAAAATAAGTAATATTTATTTTTATTTTTTATTATTGAAGGTGCCCATACAGCCCTCTTTGCCCATTTTACAGCTGTAGTATCCAAAATTCTGGCGTGCTTTGTCCAATGTATCAAATCAGGAGAAGAAAATGCATCCAGAAAAACCTGATCTTTATATGGAGCAGAAAAAGTCGGATAGACCCAAAATGTCTTTTCAAAAATAATCCCTTCAGGATCAGCATACCAGCCTTCGAATATAGGATTATTACTTTTTACATTATTTAAAACTATATTCTGCCCAATTAATTTTGATGAAAAAATAATAATAAGAAAAAATAAAATCTGTTTCATACCCTTATATTCTGGTTTATCATAGACAAAAATACTAAAACGATTTAGCAATAACAACATTGTTTAGAAATAAAATTTTAATTTCACAAATAAATCAAATTATTTCTACGAAATATTCAAATTATTTACCAATTAACTACATATTAAATTTAAAATAATTATAAACACACTATTAATTACAAAAATAGATTAGCTACTTAATGTTTAAATTATTTTAAGCCTATTGTAACACCATCTTTAAGTGTTCCGGCAGCTGTGTACGATTTACCATCCAAAAGCAAATGGACATCTATTTTATCTATTTCGCTGTTGAGATTTCTCTTTCCTTTTTTACCGGAAGTTCTAATT
>Ga0247805_1000132_pt1 | contig 49430 bp, 47 predicted proteins | sample UWRJL044104R1_FD_180930 | JGI IMG/M metagenome (GOLD analysis project Ga0247805, IMG submission 180930) | Plant litter microbial communities from Arlington Agricultural Research Station in Wisconsin, United States - UWRJ-L044-104R-1 | ecosystem: Environmental > Terrestrial > Plant litter >...
GTTGTACAACATTTTTTCACCATTCATCAAAACAATCATGCTTTTAGTTTCTTCTCGCTGTTTTAAAGCATAAATTTTGGCTATTGCTTCAGGATTTGTAGCATCGCAACCAATTCCCCAAACGGTATCAGTAGGATAAAGGATAATTCCGCCTTCTTTGATTATTTCGTAAGCTTTGTGGACTTCTTCGTTAAGATTTTCCATTTTTATTTAAAATTCAAGTGACAAATTTATGCTTGCAAAGGAACGAAAAAAAAATCTAGAAATCTCATTTTTCAAAGCTTGTGATTAATGAAAAAGGATTGATTTACATAATAAAATCAAAATTTTGATATTGAAAACTGACTTTTAGATTAATAGTTTTTAAATTCTGGAATTCTAGGATTTTTTTAGCATTTAATTATGGTTTTTGTAGGTTTATTCATGATTGCTTTTCTGGGTTTAAAACTATTTTAAGTTTATCTTTGCACAAAAAAAATAAACCCTATAAAAATAAATTAGGTTAGTTGTTAATCTAAAATAATTCAATGAAAAATTTTAAACGCTTTTTTAAATATTTAATACCTCATAAGAGAAATTTAATAATTAGTATCATATTCAATATTTTGTATGCCTTTTTTTCGGCTATTTCAATGCTTTCTCTCTTTCCGTTGATGAAAGTTTTATTTGATGATGGTGAAAAAATACATGTAAAGCCTGTATATGAGGGTTTTAAAAGTATTAAACGCTACTTAGAAGAGTCTTTGAACTATTTTATTACGCATAATACTGAAACCAAAGGAGCTTTAAGTACATTAATATGGATGGTTGTCTTTGTTTTGACTACTTTTTTATTGAAAAATCTTTTTAATTTTATTTCGATAGTTTACATGACGTATTTGAATAATGGAATTTTAAAAGATTTGAGAAATGATGTTTATCAAAAAGTAATTGGTTTACCTGTTTCTTTTTTCTCGAATGAAAGAAAGGGAGATTTAATTTCAAGAATGACTGCAGATATTAATACGATAAAAAGTGCTTTTTTAAGTGTTTTAATGATGGTTAGTGAACCATTAACTATTGTATTTACTTTAGCTTCAATGCTTTTTATTAGTTGGAAGCTAACCATTTTCGTGTTTCTTTTTCTTCCTATTTCGGGATTTTTAATATCCAGAATAAGTAAATCCATCAAAAGCCAATCAGGAGATATTTTTTCATTAGAAGGACATCTATTGTCTGATATTGAGGAAACTTTGGGAGGAATAAAAGTGATTAAAAACTTTACTTCGGAGAATTTTTTTATACGCCGTTACTATAATTCTACTGAGTATATTAATAATCTGAATAATAAAATGGGAGCTCGTATGAGTTTAGCTGGTCCTATGAGTGAATTTTTAGGGATTTTTGTGATTTCTATTTTGTTAGTTTATGGAGGATCTTTGGTGTTAATTGATGGATCTATGAGTGGTAGTGCTTTTATTGCCTATATGGGATTAGCTTATCAAATTTTGACACCAGCTAAGGCAATTACAAAGGCAAACCAGGCTTTAATGGGAGGAAATGCCGCTTATGAAAGAGTTGCCTTTATTTTAGACGCAACCAATCCGTTAAAAGACAATCTTGATGCTAAAGTGATTACTGAATTTAAAAATGAAATTAAGTTTACCAATGTTTCATTCAAATACGATTCGGAATATGTTTTAAGAGATTTCAATCTCACTGTTCCAAAAGGAAAAAGAGTAGCATTAGTAGGAGAATCGGGGAGTGGTAAATCGACTTTGGCAAACTTGGTAACCAGATTATATGATGTTACCGAAGGAAGTATCACTTTTGATGGTGTAAACATCAAGGATGTTACTACAGATTCCTTAAGAAAACAAATGGGAATTGTAGCCCAGGATTCTATTTTATTTAATGATACGATTGCGAATAATATTTCGTTGAGTATTGATAATCCTGATATGGAAGCGATTATAAGTGCTGCTAAAGTGGCGAATGCTCATAATTTTATTTCAGAATTTCCAGAACAATACAATAGCCCTGTAGGTGATGGAGGTGGAATGTTGTCTGGAGGACAACGCCAGCGTGTGGCGATTGCAAGAGCTGTAATGAAAAATCCTCCAATTATGATTCTGGATGAAGCTACATCAGCATTGGATACCGAATCGGAAAAATTAGTTCAAGTGGGATTAGAAAATATGATGGAAAATAGAACTTCTATCGTTATTGCTCACCGTTTGTCAACGGTTCAGAATGCCGATTTAATTGTAGTAATGAGTAAAGGAAGAATTGTGGAACAAGGTACTCATGAAGAATTATTGAATATGAAAGGGATTTACACCAATTTGGTCAGTTTACAGTCTTTAGAAGTGAATTAAAATATAAAAATTATGAAAATTATTTTAGATCCTCAGGTTTTTAATATGCAAACTTATGGAGGTATTTCTAGGTATTACACTGAAGTTTTTAGCCGTTTAAAAAAAAATAAAAGACTTTCAATCACATTACCTATTGATAGTTCAAATAATGTTTATATAGCTAATAGTGGTTTATTATTGAAAGAAAAGAAAATAGTCACTTCTTTGATTAAAACTTTAAATGCTTTAGGTGTAAGTACTCGTTCTTTAAGTAGGAAAATCAGTAAGAAACAAACAGAAGAACCATTAAGGAGTACCAAATTTGATTTATTTATACCTACTTATTATGACCCATATTTTTTGGATATTATCGGTAATAAGCCTTTTGTATTAACTGTTTATGATATGATTCATGAATTATTTCCTCAATATTTCATAGATGACCCAATGAAAGTTTCTGTAAATAAAAAGAAGTTAATAGAAAAAGCAACAAAAATCATTGCTGTTTCCAATAACACAAAAAAAGATATAATCAAGATTTATCCACATATTGATGAATCTAAAATTGAAGTTATTTATCACGGAAATTCAATTCAAATAAATGAAAAAGTAGTTGTCTATTTACCAGATAATTATATATTATTTGTTGGTTCTAGAGATAATTACAAAAACTTTTATTTTTTAGTTGAGGCAATAAAAGACTTACTAATTAAGGACTCTACACTAAAATTAATTTGTGCAGGAGGTGGAAAATTTAAAGAAGAAGAAATTGAGTTTATAAAAAGCATAGGTTTACAAGAACAAGTAGAACAAAGGTATTTTGAAGAAGAACAATTAGGTTTGTTTTATAAAAATGCTAAATGTTTTGTTTTTCCTTCCATGTATGAAGGATTTGGTATTCCTGTGTTAGAATCCATGACATGTGGCTGTCCAGTTATTTTATCAAAATGTAGTTCTTTTCCAGAAGTTGCAGGTGATGCTGGTATCTATTTTGATATTGACTCTAAAGAAGATTTGAAAAATAAAATAAATAAAGTATTGAAAGAGAAAAACTATAGAGATTCTTATATTCAAAAAGGACTTGAACAAGCAAAAAAATTTAACTGGGAAATAGCTTCTTCCCAATGTTTGGAACTTTACAAAAAAACAATAATATAAATTTGGAGAATGCAGAAGGAAGATGTTTTAATATCAAATAATACAGACTCAATTAGTATTACTATCATAACAATAAATTATAATAATAATGAAGGATTGAGAAAAACTATAGAAAGTGTAGTTAATCAAGATTCTCAAAATTTCGAATATATAGTAATTGATGGAGGTAGTACGGATGGGAGTAGAGAAACTATAGAAAAGTTCTCAAAAAAAATAGATTATTGGGTTAGTGAAAAAGATTCCGGTATCTATAATGCTATGAATAAGGGGATAAAAATTGCAAAAGGCGATTTTATATTGTTTTTAAATAGTGGTGATTGGTTATTTGAAGAAAGCACTTTATCTAAAGTAAATTTACTCATCAATAATAAAAGCGATATATTTTATTGTAATACTATTTTTAAGTATGATAAAAAAGATGTAATAGTTAAATATGATAGAAAAATATCGTTTAAGTTTTTTATAGAAGATAATTTTTGCCATCAAGCTACTTTTATTAGGAAAAAATTATTTTATGATATTTTCTTCTATAATGAAAAATTAAAGATTGCTTCTGATTGGGAATTTTTTATTTATGCCATATGTATTAAAAATGTTTCTCACCAGTATCTTGACATTGTAGTTTCTAATTATGATCTTAGGGGAATTTCTTCTAGGCCTGAGTTTAGGGATTTGAGTTTGGGAGAAAGGCAGCAAGTATTAAATACACATTTCCCAATGTTTATTTCCGATTTAGAAATGAATCCTCAATTAAAAGATAAAAGGATTCCACAATTGTTACATATAAAAAAATTTAAGCCAGCCTGGAAAATGTTGAAAGGATTTATTAATTTTTTATTGTTTTTTCTCCCTAAACAAGGACATAAAAAGAGTTAAAATGACTTTTTAAACTTTTGTTGTAGATTTTTATTTTACAAACAAATAAGTATTATTCATTTAGCCAAAAAGGGAATTCTATTCTTAAAAATTGATTTTATATGAGTAACGAAACTAATCATAAAATAATAAAAAATGAAACTAGTTAAGATCTATGGATATAAATGAAAACTATTCTAAACTATCAATCATAACTATTAATTACAATAATAACATTGGTTTGATTAAGACAATTGAAAGTGTAATTAATCAAACATGGAAGGATTTTGAGTTTATAGTAATTGATGGAGGAAGTACAGATGAAAGCTTAGAAACAATAAAAAAGTATGATAAATATATTAATTATTGGGTTTCAGAAAAAGATAAAGGTGTTTATGATGCTATGAACAAAGGGATTCAATTAGCAAAAGGTACTTTTGTTAATTTTATGAATAGTGGTGATTGTTTTCATACTAACTCTATTTTGGAAGAAATTCATACTAATTTTGACGTAAAACACAGTGTGTTATTTGGTGAAGCATTCTATCTTGGTGGTGGATTTGATAGAATAGAAAAAGTTCCATCAAAATTGACTTTTTCTCATTTTTATACCTATGGAATTAATCATCAAGCGAGTTTTATTAAAAGAGATTTATTTTTTAAGTATTTTATGTATAATCTAGAATACAAAATTTGTTCAGACTGGGAATTTTTTATTTATGTACTATGTAAAAAGAATGAACCTTATAAACATTTACAAAAAACAATTTGTTACTATGATTTTTCTGGAATTTCAGCAATTCCAGAAAATTTGCACATATATAACCAAGAAAGAGAAATAATATTAAAAAAACATTTTCGGTCTTTTTATGAAGATTTTCAGGATTACAATATTGTAATTGATAGAAGAATTAGAAAAGTGTTTAGGATAAAAAATAATAGATTGTTATGGTGGATTTTAAAGGCTCATATATCCATTTTTCTATTTATTCTACCTAAACCTAATCTAAAAAATATTTCTTCTTAATAATTTGCTTTTTTATATTGTTACAGGTTATATATTTTAGAGTAAAATATTTATAAAATTAAAGAACAAAAAATGCCTCAAAAAATTTCGATAATTACTATAAATTATAATAATAAAAAAGGCTTAGAAAAAACTATACAAAGTGTCGTATGTCAGACTGAAATTGATTATGAGTTCATTGTAATTGATGGAGGTAGTACAGATGGGAGCAAGGAATTATTAGAAAGTTATTTAGAAAAATTAGATTATTGGGTTTCGGAGCCCGATGTTGGAGTTTATAATGCCATGAATAAAGGCATTAAGGCTGCTACAGGTGATTTTGTTATTTTTATGAATAGCGGCGATAGTTTTTATGATGCAAGTGTTTTAGAAAAAGTAAGCCCACTTTTAGTTGATGATTTTGATATTTATTACGGAGATAATTATAAAATAAAGCCTCATTCTAAAAGAAAAAAAACATATCCAGAAAAATTATCTTTTTCTTTTTTTTATTCTAGTTGTATCAATCATCAGTCAACATTTATTAGAAGGCAGCTGTTTTTTGATTATTTCTTGTATAATGAAACATTTAAAATAATTTCTGATTGGGAGTTTTTTATATATACTATTTGTGTAGAAAATAGACCTTATAAATATTTGAAAATAACTATCTGTAATTATGATTTTACAGGTATTTCGTCTACTAAAGAGCATAGAGCTATTATTGAGTTAGAAAAACAAGCAGTATTTGATAAATATTTTCCTTTTTTTATCGAAGAGTATAAGTTAGTAAGTGTCTTTAAGTCTAAGAGAATTCAACAACTTTTGTACATAAAGAAATTTAAGTTACCTTGGAAATTATTTAAAGGGATTATTAATTTTTTAGCCATTTTTACGACTAAAAAAGTAAACAAATAATGCTAATTTTATAGTTCATACTTTTTTATTGTATAATTATATAAACAGAATAGTTTTTAGAATTAACATCATATTATCTTGCGGTAGTTTTTTTGTAAGAATTTGTTTCTTATTTTAGCTTGACATCAAGCTGTTTTTTATTAATGAAATAATTGTTGCTTTTTCTGAGCAACCTTTTTTTAAAATCCTAATCTTATAATAAAAAACTTTTCAGAATGTCTGGAAAAGAAAATAATTTGATTTAAAATCGAATTCTATATATTCTAAAAATTAATTAATGAAGAAAATTCATGTAGGTTTTTTACTTTCATACGACTATGAGAAGTTAAAACTATCAATACCACCTGTTTATAAAGCTGCTGATAAAATTTTTATTGCCGAAGACATAAATAAAAAAACTTGGTCTGGTAATGAATTTGTTATAGATAAGTCTTTTTATGAATGGTTAGAAGAGTTTGATGTAGATAATAAAATAGAATTTTATAGAGATAATTTTTATATACCTGAATTAACAGCGATTGAAAATGATACACGAGAACGTCATTTACTTTCCTTAAAAATGGGAATTGGAAATTGGTTGATACAAGTTGATAGTGATGAGTATTTTATTGATTTTAAAAGTTTTGTTCAAAATCTAAGAAAGTACGACCATTACCTCGATGATCCTGAAAAAAATAAGGTACAGTTTGCCTGCTTTTGGTTGATTATTTACAAGTATACAAAAGAGGGGATTTTATATGTTGATAAACCTATGAAGTCTGTTTTTGCTACCAATTATCCTAATTATAAATATGCGAGACGAACGAATGAACGGACTGTATATTTTGATAATTTGGTTTTACATGAATCGATTGCCCGTACCGAAGAAGAACTGCTGTGTAAACTAAAAAATTGGGGACATAGTAGTGAAGTTGATAAAAATTTTCTAAAAAAATGGAAAATGATTGATGAAAATAATTATGATCAATTTGAAGATTTTTATTATATAAAACCAAATCGCTGGAAAAAATTAGATTATTTGCCAACACGTAAAATGACAGATTTAAAAAAAATAGTAGTTTCAAAACCAAAACTCAGAGTATCTAAAAGCTATCTTAGATCGAAAAATTTTGGACAATGGATTAAATCTTTATGGCGCGAGAAATCAATTTTATAGAATATTACTTTTAAAATGATGATTTAAGACTATATTATTCTTTCTTATTAATTTAAGATAGCAGAATTATTAGGGTTCTATACTATATTTTAAGTTATATTCTATAAAATTGATTTGTAGATTTCCACTGTATTTTTGGTCATTTTTGTTGTTGTGTAATCGTTAATTAATTTCTCATAAGATAATTGAGTAAACTTTTCTTTCAAGTCAGGATTATCAAATAAGTATATTATTTTTTCAGCCAATGTTAGGTAATCATGTTTTGGTGCTAAAAGACCATTTATGTTATCTGTTATTACCTCTGAAATCCCTCCAACATCTGTACTTATCACTGGTGTTTTATGATAAAAACCTTCGTAAATTACCAACGGTAAACCCTCACTTTGTGATGTTAATAATAAAACATCAAATTGAGGTATAAAATTAGATGCGGTAGGTAAAAAACCTGTTAAAATAATATGTTTTTGTAAATTTAAACTATCAATTGATTTTATTAAATTTTCGGTTCTATCTGTAAAATTTCCAATTTGAACAAAAAAGAAATCTTTTCTGTTTTTTTGGTTTATGATTATATCAACAACTTGAATAAGTGTTTCGTAATGTTTTGCTCTAATGTGATTGCCTATAATCCCAATGACTTTTGTTGAACTATCAAGATTGTACTTTTCCTTAATTAAAAAAGGAGTAATAGAACTTTTATCCTCTAAGCTTGTTCCATCATAAACGGTGATTAATTTATCCTTATCGAAAATAGATTCTGCTGCTACTTTTTTTGTTTCATTTGAAACACAAATCAATTTCCGGATTTTTGTATAATTATATTTATAGAGTGTTAATTTTTTTTTCTTGATGGGAAAAGAAGTTTTTTTGCTAAATATAAATGGTGGTAAATTATAAAATTTGTCAGCAATGATTGCTAAAGCAATAGCAGATGGATCATGAATATGAATAATATCGATGTTATGATTCTTGCAAATTTGTACTATTTTCAATGAAAACCTTATGTCTAAATTTATTTTTAGAGGAGCTGTATAAAAGTTCAAATTAGAATTTGAAAGTTTTTTATGGAACAATCCATTTTTGACACAAAGTATAGTCGAGTTAATCCCAGGATAATGTTTTTTCAATTCTAAACAAAGACTTTCTAATTGTCCTTCGCCACCACCCCAATTTTTTACTGCGGAAACATGTAAAATATTCATTTTAATATTTTTTTTGAATGTTTAAAAATTTTTGAAAATTTAAAGCTTAACGAGAAACTTAATAAGTTGCTGATTTTAAAAAAGAAGGATTTACTAAAAACATCAGTGAATGAACAAAATGATAGGTCTTTTGTTTTTTGATAAATTTAATTTCCTTTGTTTCGTAGTTATGCATTGGTGTTATAATGAAGAATGAGATTTCTTTTTTTTTAATATATTATGTATTCGAAGTATCATTTTTTTTGTTGTGAAGCACACAATTGATTGAAACGTACTAACAAAATTTGAACGGTTAATTTTTTGATATTATCAGTTAAAAATTTTCGAATGAGTCATAATCATTAATTTTTTTAAATTTTGAAATAGCATTCAATATTATTGATGCAATTTTTATATTACTGATCTTGATATTTTATATTTTTACAAAAATATATAAATTAATCTTATGATTTTTGAATTTAAAGATGATATTATTATTAATATATTTGAGCAAAATATAATCCAATCATTTATAAGACTAAACAAAAGTGTTGATTTGAAAATAGTTGTTTCATAATGAAATATATTTAAAAAAAATTAGAGCAAATACTAGATAATAAATTTAGAAGCTGGTATTTTCGCTGTTTTATAAAGAAACTAATGTGATAGTAAACAAATCTTTAATTGATGTTGTTTAATATCTGTAGTCCAAAGCTGTTCCAAAAAATAATTTTAACAAACGTTTTAATGAATTTCAAAATAAATTCAAACCAAAATATTTCTCAGGATATTTTAGAAGTTTACATCAGTAATTTTTATAATTCAGGTAAAATTTTCTCAGGAGGCAATCGAAATACCATCAAACTTTTTGAACTTGACGGAAAAACAATCAATATCAAATCGTTTAAGATCCCTCATTTTATCAATAAAATAGCCTATCGATACTTTAGAAAATCGAAGGCCAAACGTTCGTTTGAGTTTGCTACACGATTGTTGGAAATGAATATTGGCACGCCTCAACCAATTGCTTTTTACGAAAACTATGATTTTGTGGGACTTAAAGACAGCTACTATGTATGTGAACACCTAGCTGATGTATTTGAGTTTAGAGATCTTGTCGAAAATAAAAGTTTTGAAAATAGAACAAAAATCATCCGTCAGTTTGCACAGTTTAGTTTCAAAATGCACCAGAAAGGAATTGAATTTTTAGATCATTCTCCTGGAAACACATTAATACAAAAGCGACTTGATGGTGATTATGAATTTTATCTAGTAGATTTGAATCGAATGAATTTTCATTCTTCGATGGATTTTGAGTTAAGAATGAAAAATTTAAGTAGGCTTACTCCACATAAAGAAATGATCGAAATAATGAGTAGCGAGTATGCCAAGGTATATCCGGAAAAAAAGGAGACTGAAATTTTAGCCAAAATGTGGTTTTATACCAATGAATTTCAAGAAAAGTTTCAAAGAAAAAAGAGAATTAAAAAAGTGGTGAAATTTTGGAAAAAGTAATTAATACAGTAAATATCAAAAAGAAAGCATCTGTAATCATGAGTACTTACAATGCAGAGGAGTGGCTTGAAAAAGTACTCTGGGGATTTAGTACTCAAACTATTTCTGACTTTGAGATTGTTATTGCAGATGACGGGTCAAGTGAAAAAACAAAAAATAAAATAGAGGAATTAAAAAAACAAATTTCCATACCTATTATACATATTTGGCATACAGATAATGGATTTCAAAAAACCAAAATCCTAAATAAAGCCATACTGGCTGCATCCACCGATTATCTCATTTTTACTGACGGTGATTGCATTCCTAGAAATGATTTTGTTGCTGTCCATTTAAAACAAAGAGAAAAAGGGTATTTTCTCTCTGGAGGCTATTTTAAACTACCCATGTCTATTTCAAGGCTAATTGACAAGGAAGCTATTTTAAATCAAAATTGTTTTAATGTTAAATGGCTTAAAAATAATGGACTTAGCTCAAAATTTAAAATAACAAAATTACTAAGAAGTTCTTTTTTAACGACTCTTTTAAATTCGATAACTCCCACAAAACCCAGCTGGAATGGTCATAATGCTTCGGGTTGGAAATCAGATTTATTGGCTGTAAATGGTTTTAATGAAGAAATGCAGTACGGTGGTGAAGACAGAGAACTAGGAGAGCGATTGGTAAATATGGGGATTCGGGCAAAACAAATACGATACAGCGCAATTTGTGTACATCTGGATCACGCAAGGGGATATGTGTCTGAAGAGATTTGGAAAAAAAATAATGCTATTAGAAAACACACTAAAGAGCATAAAATCATCAAAACACATGCAGGAATTTTTCCTAGTTCGTCTTTAGATAATTGATTAAGGTAGCTAACAACAACTCGGGTTTGAATGCTTGGTAAAGTGATAAGTATTTGTTTTTCATTGCTTTGGCTGTTTTTCCTTGGTATAATTCGGGTTTGAAATCTTTCAGATGAACAGAAACGTTTTTGGAATCCTCAAAGGAGTTCCAAGCCTCCTTAATAATCCAAGTAGAAAAAATAGTAAAAGTGGGAATATTAAGTGCTTTTGCCATATTTACAGCTCCTCCTTCATTGCCAATAAGGGCATCACAGTGATAAGTAATTGATAAAAATTCCCTGATTGATTTAGGAACAATATCTATTTTGATATTTTGCTGTGTTGCAGGCTGACATAAGTCAAAAATATTCTGAGCTTCTTTTAATTGAGACGGAATGTAATTGAATAAAAGTGTGGCTCCTGTATTTGATACAATTTTATCTAACAGTTCAGCCATATACTTGTCAGGATACGTTTTTGTTTTTCCGCTACCTAAAACACCAATCATGTATGTTTTTTTAGAGAAATCAATTTTGTTTTGGATTAAAATTTGTTTTCCATTTTCAATTTCTGTTTGCCTAAGGAAAATTTTGGGTTTGTTTTCTAATGGCTTTTTTAGAGTAAATGAATCCAATAATAACATTCTATTTTCAATAGCCAATCCCGCATTTGTATCAGCGATTGTTCGTTCTTTGTAGCTGTGGGTGTAAATGAAGCTAGTGTATGATTTATAAAAACCAATTTTCTTTTTTGCGCCAGAAAAAGCTACAATTAAATTACTTTCTATTTTACCATACGCATCTACAACCACATCGTAGTCCGCTTTCCTGATTTTTAAACAAAATTGTAAGAGTGATTTTTTACTTTTTCTGTAGCGTTCTTCAAATAAAATAATCCTATCTATGTTAGGGTTATTTTCAACAACTGGAAAGGTAAAAGGATAAATTAAATAGTCAATTTGTGCATTTGGAAATTCATTTTTCAATGTATTGCAAATACTCGAACTAACAAGCACATCACCAATCATTTTTTGTTGAATAACAAGTATCTTCATTTTTTCAGAAATCAATTGATTTGGTCTTGTAAATTGAATAAAAAAAAATCAATTTTAAGAGTTAGTTTTAAAATAAAAAATCCAAACCCCAATATTTCATTGGGATTTGGAATTTTAACTATTGAATTTTTTAATTACACTGCTACATCGTATTCTCTTAACGCATTGTTCAATGACGTTTTCAAATCAGTAGATGGTTTACGAGTGCCAATGATTAAAGCACAAGGTACTTGGTATTCTCCTCCAGGGAATTTTTTAGTATAACTTCCAGGAATTACTACTGAACGCGCAGGAACAAAACCTTTCATTTCAACCGGAGAGTCTCCAGTAACGTCAATAATTTTAGTAGAAGCAGTCAAACATACATTTGCACCAAGAACAGCTTCTTTACCTACGTGAACTCCTTCCACAACAATACATCTAGACCCTACAAAAGCACCGTCTTCAATGATAACCGGAGCTGCTTGTAATGGCTCTAAAACACCACCAATACCAACACCGCCACTTAAGTGAACGTCTTTACCAATTTGAGCACAACTACCTACAGTTGCCCAAGTGTCTACCATTGTTCCAGCGTCAACATAAGCACCAATGTTTACATAACTTGGCATCATGATTACACCACTAGAAATAAAAGAACCGTAACGAGCAGATGCTCCAGGAACTACACGAACTCCTTTTTCTGCATAGTCTCTTTTCAATTCCATTTTGTCATGGTATTCAAAAACACCTGCTTCTAAAGTTTCCATTTTTTGAATAGGGAAGTACATCACTACTGCTTTTTTAACCCATTCGTTTACTTGCCATCCATCACCTTTTGGTTCAGCAACACGTAATTTTCCTGAATCTAATAATTCGATTACTTCTCTAATCGCGTTAGTAGTTGTTTCTTCTTGCAACAAAGCTCTGTTTTCCCAAGCTTGTTCTATAATTGTTTGTAATGCGCTCATTTTTGAATATTTTTTGGCAAAGATATGTTTTTTAAGTAAAATCAAAAAAGTTAATTGGAGGGAAGATGTTATAAAAAGGTTTGGATGTTTTTTTGCCTTTTTTAAAAGTTGTAAATTTGAACAAATAAAAGAAAGAAGAATTTAATGAAAGATAATTTTTCAAAACAAGCCTCGGCATATTCTAAATTTAGACCACAATATTCAGACGAAATTATTGCTTACATCATTTCATTTGTCGAAAATAAATCGAAAGCGCTTGATATTGCTACTGGAAATGGTCAGGTAGCGTATAAATTGTCTACTGCTTTTGAAAAGGTTTACGGAATCGATATTAGTCAGAATCAATTGGATAATGCTTATTTGGCTGATAATATTGTTTATAAGGTAGCTTCGGCAGAAAACACTTTTTTTGAAAATCAGGAATTCGATTTGATAACGGTAGCGCAGGCAGTGCATTGGTTTAATTTTGATTTGTTTTATAAAGAAGTATCCCGAATTCTAAAGCCTAATGGTATTATAGCTGTTTTAGGGTATGGACTTTTTTCTACTAATCCCAATACGGATATCATCTTAGGTGATTTCTATTATAATATTGTTGGACCTTATTGGGATGCCGAACGAAAATATTTAGACGAAAATTATCAAACCATTCCGTTTCCTTTTGAAGAACAACAAGTAGAAAAATTCGAAAATCAATTAGAATGGAGTTTTGAGGAACTGATGGGTTATTTAGAAACTTGGTCGTCTGTCCAGCATTATATCAAAAAAAACAATAAAAATCCATTGGATTTAATCCGGGATACGCTAAAAGCCTCTTGGGAAGAAAATGATAAAAAAGTAACTTTTCCGATGTTGTTGCGAATAGGAAAATTAAAAAACTAAAAATATGCCAAGAATTCTCTCCATAGACTATGGTCAAAAACGTACTGGAATTGCGGTTACTGACGAAATGCAAATTATAGCTTCGGGATTGACAACCATTCCCAGTTCCACGGCTATTGATTTTTTGAAAGATTATTTTTCGAAAGAAAAAGTAGAGTTGGTACTCATTGGTGAACCCAAACAAATGAACGGACAACCTTCGGAAAGTGCTTCCATCATTAAAGGATTTGTAACTCATTTTACGAATCATTTTCCTGATATGAAAGTGGTTCGGGTAGATGAACGTTTTACTTCTAAAATGGCTTTTCAGACTATGATTGATAGTGGTTTAAAGAAAAAACAACGTCAAAATAAAGCTTTGATTGACGAAATTTCAGCAACCATTATGTTACAGGATTATTTGTCTCGCAAAATGTTTTAATAATTCTTTGTTAAATCAATTAAAGTTAGTGATAAATGTAACTTTTTCCGCTTTAATTGGTCTTTTAATTATAATAATATTAAAGTATCTTTGCGGCTTATAAAAAAACACAATTATGTCTGATACAACAATACGTTCAAGTAGTGATGTAGTTCTTATTGGAGCTGGAATTATGAGTGCCACTTTAGGCTTAATTCTAAAAGAATTGCAACCTGATATTACCATTGATATTTACGAAAGATTAGATAGTGCAGCAGCTGAAAGTTCAGATGCTTGGAATAACGCAGGAACGGGACATTCTGCATTTTGTGAATTGAATTATACACCAGAAGGAAGCGATGGAAGTATCGATCCTAAAAAAGCCATCAGTATTGCAGAATCTTTTGAGGTTTCTCGTCAATTTTGGGCTTATTTGGTACAACAAGAAAAAGTATCAGCTCCAGAAAATTTTATTAAAAGAATTCCACATATCAGTTTTGTGTGGGGAGATAAGAATGTTGAGTATCTAACAAAACGTTATAAAGCTTTGCAAGCTAATCCGCTTTTTAAGGAAATGTTGTTTAGCACTGATTTTTCAGAATTGAAAAAATGGATGCCTCTAGTAATGGAAGGTAGAAAAGAAGGAGAAAAAGTAGCGGGAACTTCTATGGCTATTGGAACTGACGTGAATTTTGGGGAATTAACCCGAAATATGTTTAGTTATTTAACCAAAATGGATGGAGTTAATATGTACTTTCATCATGAAGTTAAAAAGTTAAGACAACGTGAAGATAAATCCTGGAGAATAAAAATCACGAATTTAACTGATGGAAAAATCAGAAAAGCTTACACTAAATTTGTATTCATTGGTGCAGGTGGAGGTTCATTACCATTATTAGAAAAAGCAGATATTCCTGAAGGAAAAGGATTTGGAGGCTTTCCAGTAAGTGGACAATGGCTAAGATGTACCAATCCGGAAGTAATTGCACAACACGAATCAAAAGTATACGGAAAAGCTAGTGTAGGTGCGCCACCAATGTCTGTTCCTCATATTGATTCGAGAATGATTAATGGTGAAAAACAATTGTTGTTTGGACCATTTGCAGGATTCTCTACTCGTTTCTTGAAAAACGGTAAATATTCTGATTTACCAAAATCGATCCAATTAGATAATATTGTGCCTATGGTTATGGCTGGAATTAAAAATATTCCTTTAACCAAATATCTTATCGAGCAAGTACGTCAATCTCCAGCGGATAGAATGAAAGCTTTGAGAGAATATGTTCCAGGTGCTAAATCTAAAGATTGGGTTATAGAGCGTGCAGGACAAAGAGTTCAGGTTATTAAAAAAGATGAAAAAGAAGGAGGTAAGTTAGAATTTGGTACTGAAGTGATTACTTCTGCTGATGGAACTTTATCTGTTTTATTAGGAGCTTCTCCTGGAGCTTCAACAGCAGTTTCTATTATGCTTGATGTAATAGGAAGATGTTATAAAGAACAAATGAAAACTCCAGAATGGCAGGATAAATTTAAAAAGATGATTCCGTCTTACGGACAAAAATTAAATGAAAATCCAGAGTTGTTGGATGAGGTTAGAGCTAACACAGCAACAATTCTAAAATTAAAATAGTCTACAAGACATAAAAAAGAAACCCAACTTTATAGTTGGGTTTCTTTTTTTATACCTCTTAATACCTCTGTTGTTTTGATAATATTTTCAGATAAGTTAGTCAACCAGATTAATTGTTCGATTACTAATTGGGCTTCCTGCATCTTGATTTGGTAGGCTTCTTCGTCAATCAATTTTACTTGTTTTAATTCTCGGGCACGAATATTTTTCAATTCGGTAAGTCTTTGGTCTAAGTCTTCATTCGAAGCAATTAAATTAGAATTAGGATTTGGATTACTTAATATATATATAGCAAATTCTAAGTTTTCAATTACTTTATCTACAACAACATTAAAAGCTTCAGATGCTTCGGTAGTGGTGTGCGATTGTATATACGTTCCTAAAGAAGCAACCGAAGATAACATCGAATGATTCAATACAGTGAGTTTGTATACCTGAGGCAGTTTATTTTGTTTGGATTTTGGTTCTTGTAGCATGCGCTGAAATGATGCCATCAAATTCCCAATTTCGATAAAAGCTTGTTTTCTGGCTAATCGGTATTCTGTAGGAACTTCTCCTTTTTCATTATACAAAAGAGAAATCTGTTTTAAATAATTTCGATTGGCTTCTATAGCGTTTTTTATATATTCAGGCAGGTTTAAAAATTCCCATGAAGGCCATAAAAAATAATTAGCAAGTAAGCACAATATAGCGCCAATAATGGTGTCTAAAATTCGATACTCAATTACATTTCCATTATCAGGACTTAAAATACCATAAATTAAGATGACATAAATGGTAATAAAAGTAGCTCCAATTTTATAATTTGTAGGATTAAATGAAAAACCTAAAAGCATTGCAACAATAGCAATGGTACTAATAATATAAGAATCATGAATTACATATAGAATTCCAAAAGCAATTATACTGCCAGCTAAAGTTCCAAAAATACGATGATAGGTGCGTTCATTAGTTAGTCCAAATCCTTGTTTTAAGATTACCACAATAGTCAAAATAATCCAATAGACATTTTCTAAAGGAAGTATTTTTCCAATCATGTAACCTATTAAAATAGTGATGGTTATTTTAAGCGAATGCTTGAAAACCGTAGATGAAAAACTCATGTTTTCCACAAAAGTGCTTAAAGGATAATATTGTGGTTTGAAGAATTTTTCAATGTCTTTGTCTCTCCCGTTTAAATCTTTAGAATTTATCTCGTCGGTATAAGCACGTTCTAAAGTTTTGATCTTTTCAACTTGTTTTTCGGCATAATGCAACATCGTAATAAGCATTAAAACCTCCTCCGAAGAAGAATCTGTTTTTAGGTCTTTTTTATAATCACGTATGGTATTTTCAAATAGTTGTAAATCTTCAATTAAATTGTGTTTGGATTCATAAGGCTTACTCTCCACAATACTTTTGGATAATAATTTCAAAGTAATTCCTAGGTTGTAAGCTAGTTTTTGATAATTTTCTAAAGCTTTAGGATATCCATCAAATTTTTGATGCAATTTATTGTGGTCGAAAGATGTGGATATGGCGAGTTCCAGTATTTCTACTAAAGAAATAAAACTCAGCAACATTTTTCGGTTTTGTCCTGACGAACCTGATTTGGCTCTATTTGTAATTAAAACTTCTCTAATATTTTCGTGTAAAACATTCAGTTCCACCTGAAAATACAATTGTTTCTTGGTAATTGCTTTTCTATTCGAATTCAATTCCCAAAGATCGCCACGTAATTTCAGGTATTTTGAAGTAAGACGGATGCATTCTGCCATTTGTAATTCGACATAACGATTGGGTTTTATATAGAAAAAAATAACAGAAATTAGGGTGTAAAATAAACCTCCGGTAAGTAAAAGTCCAGAGTATTCTAACATTTCCCAACCTGAATTCAAATGAGCAAAAGCTAACGAAATAGATAATAATGCCGAAAAAGAAACCATAGTGGCACGCTGTCCATATACTAAAATCATCGATACACAAAAAATCAATGCAATGAGTACGGGATAAAATAACCAAGGTAATGGGTAGCAAAGATTTATAATTAAGTTGACTCCGGCTATAATAAATGAAGTAACCAGTAATCCGTTAATTTTATGTTTAAAATTACTAGGAATATCACTCGGAAAAGTAAAAAAAGCGCCTAATGCAATAGTAAAACCTATTTGGAAATGATCGAAATACGAAAATAATAATACAGGAGAAACAGATGCAATGGTTACTTTTAGCGCATTACTGAAATCAGTACCCGAAATGAATTTCTGAATTTTAGAGGTCATAAATTTAGGATTATACACAAAGGTATGAATTGTGCGATTTATCTATGGAATAAATGAAATTGTTTTTAGTATTAAATTTAAAAACACTATTTATCCTTTTCGCTTTAAGCTTTGTCTAAATTTTTACTATTTTTGGCAATCCTAAAATTATTAGGAAAGTAAACCTTCTATTTAAGGTGAATAATATTTAATACAGCAACAATGATTTTACCAATTGTAGGATATGGTGATCCCGTTTTGAGAAAAGTAGGAGAGGAAGTAACAGCCGAGTATCCTAATTTGAAAGAAACAATTGCCAATATGTACGAAACAATGTATAATGCATCTGGAGTAGGACTGGCAGCGCCACAAGTAGGACTGGCTTTGCGTTTATTTGTAATAGATGCAACCCCTTTTAGTGATGACGAAGATTTAGCAGCCGAACAACAAAAACAACTAAAAGGCTTTAAACGTACTTTTATTAATGCTAAAATCATTAAGGAAGAAGGAAATGACTGGTCTTTTAATGAAGGTTGTTTGAGTATTCCTGATGTTCGCGAAGATGTGTATCGTAAAGAAAGAGTAACTATCGAATATTGTGAAGAAGACTTTGTAATGAAAACAGAAGTTTTTGACGGATTAATTGCTAGAGTAATTCAGCACGAATACGATCATATTGAAGGTGTTTTGTTTACAGATAAAATCTCGTCTTTAAAAAAGCGATTGATCAAAGGAAAACTGAAAAATATCATGGAAGGAAAAACCTTTCAAGATTATAGAATGCGTTTTTTTGCTAAAAAAGGAAGATAAATAGCTGCAGAATAATCTATTTTGGTATTGTTTTTGAACAATAGCAACAAATAATAAATGAAATCTTAATTATAATAATAGAAGCATGAATTTAGAAAAAATATTAGCGATTTCTGGAAAACCAGGATTATATGTTTTAAGAGTACAAACACGTACTGGTTTTGTAGCAGAATCATTGGCAGATGGAAAAAAAATCACAGTAAATTTAAAAAGTAATGTGAGTTTATTATCTGAGATTTCGGTTTATACTTATGATGGAGAAAAACCATTGAAAGAAGTAATGAGCAATATCGCTGAAAAAGAAAATAAAGGTGCTGCTATTTCGCACAAAGAAGATAATGCTACTCTAGCAGCTTACTTTAAAGAAGTTTTACCTACTTATGATGAAGAAAGAGTGTATGCTTCAGATATTAAGAAAATTCTAAACTGGTACAATACTTTGCAAGCAAAAGGATTGATCGAAGAAGAAACAGCAGTAGAAGAAGTAGAAGCAGTAGCTGCCGAAACTGAAGCTCCAACTGAAAAACCAAAAAAAGCTAAAAAAGTAACAGAATAAATCCTTCTGAATTTTTATAAAAATCCTGTGTTCTAAACTAATTTAGGACACAGGATTTCTTATTTTTACACAAAACAAAGTACAATGAACGCAAGACAAATTCAACTACAGGCTTTTGAAAGATTATTAGATATCATGGACGATTTGCGTGAAAAATGTCCCTGGGATAAAAAGCAAACCTTACAAACACTGAGACATCTAACTATCGAAGAAACCTATGAATTAGGTGATGCCATCTTAGATAATGATTTGAATGAAGTCAAAAAAGAGTTGGGCGATTTATTGTTGCACATTGTTTTTTATGCTAAAATATGTAGCGAAACCAATGATTTTGATATAGCTGATGTTTGCAACGATATTTGCGAAAAACTCATTCATCGTCATCCGCATATTTACAGTGATACGGTGGTAAAAGATGAAGAAGAAGTCAAACAAAACTGGGAAAAACTAAAGCTTAAGGAAGGTAAAAAATCAGTTTTGGAAGGCGTTCCAAGAAGTTTACCTGCCTTAGTAAAAGCCAGCAGAATTCAGGACAAAGTAAAAGGAGTTGGTTTTGACTGGGAAGAATCCCATCAGGTTTGGGACAAAGTTCAGGAAGAATTACAAGAACTTCAAGAGGAAGTGAAATCAGGAAATCAGGACGCAATGGAAGCTGAATTTGGCGATGTGTTATTTTCAATGATTAATTATGCCCGTTTTCTGAATATCAATCCAGAAGATGCTTTGGAACGAACTAATAAAAAGTTTATTAAAAGATTTCAATATTTAGAAAGCAAAGCAGGCGAATTAGGCAAATCCTTAATGGATATGTCCTTAGCTGAAATGGATATTTTTTGGGAAGAAGCGAAGAGATTGTAGGGTTTAGATTTTAGAAAATAGAATATTATAAATTGGGTAAAGAGCTAATTCTTCCAAAAACAAACACATTTTTAATGTGCTGTTTTTGAGAAAAAATTCATGATTACTACACCAATTATAATAAAGATAATACCAATAATTGCTGCTAAATCTAGTTTTTGTTTGAATACCAGAACAGAAATAGCTGCTGTAAGTACAATTCCTAATCCAGCCCAAACGGCATAAGCAACACCTAATGGAATGGTTTTGAGTGCCAGAGAAAGAAAATAAAAGCAAGTAATGTAAGCTACAACAACAACTGTTGAAGGCAGCCATTTAGTAAAACCATCAGAAGATTTCATAAAGCTGGAGCCTATTACTTCAAATATAATTGCTAAACCAAGGAATACATATTTCATAATAATTCAGAATAAAAAGATTTTAATTTTACAATGCAAAGAAAGTCCAAATACAAAGTGATTTTTTTGACAAAAGTCAAAATCTTTTATTTTTTTCTGATGCGACTCAAGGTTTCCTGAGTAATTCCTAAATAAGAAGCAATATTTCCCAAAGTAATGCGCTGTGTGGCATCGGGTTGGTATTTTAATAATGTGTTATAGCGTTCTTCGGCACTTTCAGTTTGTAAGGATATGATTCTATCTTCTAAAATTTTACAATATTCCTCAGCCATTTTTCGGCCAATGGCATTCATCTCATGAGATTTTTGATAGAGTTCGTTGAGGTCTTTCGTTGAAATGTAATAATAAGTAGAAGTTTCTAAAAACTGAATGTTTTCAAAAGAAGCCTGTTCGTAAAAAAGAGGCAGTACAGAACCTAGAATAATATTTTCAAATCCAAACCACGAATTAATCTCCCGATTATCTTTAATAAAATAGGATCGAACAAGCCCCGTTTCAATAACAAATAAACTGGAAACAATTTGTCCTTGTTTTAAAAAGAATTCTCCCTTTTGTTTGGTTTGAAAATGAATTTTTTGATTCAGTTCTCTTTCAATTTCATCGGGAATGTTGCCGTATTCTTTTAACTTATTTATTAGAGGGTTCATTTTTATTATTGATGTATAGAAGCCGTTTAGTTATCTTTATTCCATTAGCTTGTTAGCAGCTCTTTTTCTTTTTTTCCAATTTTCATTAGTAATTTCATAAAGAAAGTGTAGTACTGGTTTTTCTCCAAAAAAACTTACTTCTTGTTCGCTGATTTTTACTGCACCCAATCGGCTGATTGCTATTTGAGAGCGAATATTCTCCGCACCAATTTGAAAGTAAACTTTTGAAACAAAATTAAAAATGTAGTCAAGCAGCAATGTTTTTACTAAACTATTGATTCCCTTTCCCCAACATTGAGTTTTATAAAAAGTATATCCAATTTGGATGCTCTTTTCTTGTTCGTTATAGTCAAAAAATCGGGTACTCCCAATCAAGCTGTTATTGTTTTTGTCAATAATCAAAAATGCTCCTTTACTTTGAATAGCACCTTCAAAAAAAGTTTTGAAAATTTCCTTTTTCCAACGGTCTTTATTAGGATGTTGTTCCCATATTTTAGGATCTGATGCTGCAGTATACAAGCTTTCAAAATCTTTTTCTTGTATTGGTCTTAGTAAAATGGTTTCTGTCTCTAAGACAGGCTGGATATCGACTGAAGCAATATTTTTTTTCATCATAATATCCGTTTGTTCTTCATTTCCTAGTTTGAAAATATGCTTGTCAAATTCAACGAAGCCATTTTTCGTATAAAATTTTATTGCTCGTTCATTGTTTTCCCAAACCCCTAACCAAACGTAGTTCACTTTTTTCTCTTTGGCTATTTCAATTGCTTTGTTATACAAAATTTGACCTACTTTTTTTCCATGAAATTCATTGATTACATAAATCCTTTCAATTTCAAGAGCTTTATCGTCCTTAAGTTCGGTTTGCGATGGCCCAAAGTTGAGTTTCAAATATCCGATTATTTCGTTATTCAGTTTTGCAAAATAAAATTGTGCATTTTCATCAGCAAGTTCATCGGTAAGTTTCTCAACAGAAAATCCTTCTTCCAGATATTTAGTCATATTTTCATCGCTATTTACCGAAGAAAAAGTTTCAGAAAATGTCTGCCTGCCAATTTTTTGCAATTGTTCTATTTCGTTGTTTGAAACTTGCGTTACTATTATTGTATCCATTTGAAATTCTACTCTTAGTTTAAGTAAATTAAGATTGCAATTTACTAAAAAACGCCAACCTTATTAGGATACAGTTTTTTGTTTTTTTATAGACACATAAAGTGTTTATACTAGTTAGAGAATATATCTAAAAACAAAAACCTGTAAAATCAAGTTCTACAGGTTTTTTTATAGTTTATTCTGAAGGTTCTAATTCAAGGATCACATCGCGATAACGCTTTCCTAATGAAAAAAGTTGTTCGGCAAAAAACATGATAAATAAAGGGACAAAGAAAAACGTGATGAGGTTTTCTTCATATAAAAAATAGCTGGTAATAATGTAAATTCTACCATATTCGAGATAATAAATCCATTTTCGATGTTCTAATAATGCACCACAATTGATAAGTGTAATCAGGATAAAAGACAATACAAAAACTTTGTCGGCAATTTCTAATGTTTCAAAAGAATAGGTAAAAACAGTTAAAAATAAAATACAAATTCCTAATTGTATGTAAAGATAATTTCTAAAACGGAGTCGTTTATTAGAAGTTGATTTGTCCTGCAGAAAACGTTTTTCTAACAATGGACGAATATTTTGATCCATATGCGCCGGACTTCCAAAAACGGCTAGGAATTTGGCTTTAAATCCTTTTGAGCGTTTCCATAATTCGAAAATTTCAAAATAATAATGAAAATGCTGCCAGAGAAAACTATAGCTTTTTAATGGATGTGTCAATCCATATTTTGGTTTTTCTTCTTCGGATTGAAAAGTTCCAAAAAGTCGATCCCAAAGCGTAAACATATCGCCAAAATTCTTGTCCAGGTATTTCTCATCCGAAGCATGATGCACACCGTGAACCGACGGAGTTACAAAAACATATTCGAGCCATTTTATTTTACCTACAAGTTGAGTATGCGTAAAAAAAGAATAGGCGCCGTGAACTAAAAGCATGGTAATAACCATTGATGGATGAAATCCTAAAAAGGGGAGTATACACCAAAATCCTGTTCGAATAATAGCCTGAAAAGTGGTAATTCTGGCAGCCGTGGTAAAATTGAATGCTTCGCTATGATGATGTACAATGTGAGCAGCCCAGAAAAAATTTACTTCATGTCCGAGTCGGTGATACCAATACCAAACAAAATCGGTCATCAAAATCAATAAAAACCAGATAAAAGCGTTACTGGGAATCTCAAAAATCCGGTAATTATCGTATATAAAATAATACAGCTGATAAAAACTAGCTGCTATAAATAAATTGATTAATCTTTCAGCAATACCAATACTAATATTAGAAACAGAACTTTCGTAATTAAAAATTTCTGGTCTTTTTCTACGTTGCGCCAATTTGAATTCTAAATAAAGAAATAGAAAAAAAGCAGGCATTACAAAGGCAAGAAAATTGATATGCTTCATTTTAATAAAATATTTAAATAAAGAAATATTGTATCAATTACCCACCTTACAGATTGCAACAGATACAATATCTCTTTTTCATTTTAGAATAATTTTAATTTTGCGAGAAGTCACTAGAAGTTATAGCTACAGCTACTTCTTTTACTGATTGTGTTTCGGCTACTTTTCGTAAAGCAAGAATATAAGAAGCAATACGTGGTGTAACATTGTATTTTCTAGCTGTATGAAAAACCGTTTCAAAACTTTTTGTCAATATGCTTTCCAATTGTTTGTTTACCTGACTGATACCCCATTTTTCTACTAGCGTATTTTGAAGCCATTCGAAATAAGAAACCGTAACTCCGCCAGCATTTGCTAAAATATCAGGAACTACTAAAACATTGTTATCGTGCAAAATAGTATCAGCATCTGAAGAAACAGGACCATTAGCACCTTCTACAATAATTTTAGCGCGAATTTCATGAGCATTAGCTCTGGTAATCACATCTTCTTTTGCAGCTGGAATTAGCACATCCACATCTAAAAGCAACAATTCTTCATGTTTTATAGCAATCGAGTTTGGATATCCTTTGATGCTTTTGTTGTTAAGATTGTAATACAAAATCAGCTCTGGAATATTAATTCCGTCCGGATTGTACAAAGCTTCTGAAACATCACTTACAGCAAGTACTTTTAATCCTTTTTCGAAAAGAAATAAAGCCGAATGCAAACCTACGTTTCCAAATCCCTGAACAGCAACTGAAGATTTTGCAGGTCTTAGTTTTAATTTTTGAAGCGCTAAAAGTGTAATGATGCTCACACCTTTTCCAGTAGCTTCCACACGTCCTAAAGAACCTCCCGAATGCAAATGTTTTCCTGTAACTACGCCATGAACTGTTTTGCCATGTGCGAGCGAAAATTCATCCATCAACCAACCCATTTCGTCTGGTCCTGTTCCCATATCTGGTGCAGGAACATCTTTTTCAGGGCCAAAAATATCGGATAAACTTTTTGTATATGCTCTGGTTATTTTTTCCAATTCTCTTTTAGAAAGTGTACTTGGATCACAAATTATTCCTCCTTTGGCTCCTCCAAAAGGAATTCCGGTAACTGCCGACTTCCAGGTCATCCATGCAGCCAAAGCTTTTACTTCTTCAAGATTTACGGCTGTATCATAGCGAATTCCGCCTTTTGAAGGTCCTAGAGCTGTATTGTGAATAATACGATAACCTTCAAAGTTTTGCTCAATTCCGTTATCCAAAGTGATGGAAAAGTTAACTACAATTTGTTTTTCCGGACGTTGTAATTTTTGACGGATTGGACCATCTAAATTTAAAATGTCTGCTGCTATATTAAACCTGTCAATCATGGATTGAAAAGGATTCTGTTTAATTATTTCTGAACTCATGATACTATATCTATTAAATTCTGTTTGATTGTATTTTTTAAATTGATTCCATTAAAAAGCTCTTTTGAGTTGTTACAAAAGAGCTTCATTTATATAAATAAGTCTAGCAACAACAACATGGAATTTTCATGTGACAGCATTGCATCATTATATTTCTATTTCTATTGGATCTCATTGTATTAATTTAAAAATTTTTAAAAAAGCCTTCCACTTAGCATGAAAGGCTCAAAAAAAAAAAAATCAAGATAATTTTGCTGCTAAAGCCATTTTGTACCAAAATTTACAAGCATCTAACTTTTAAGTTGTGTTTGATAAAAAATGTTATTTGAACTTAAATACCTTCGTTGTTGATGCAAACGTACAAAAATATTTATATATTCTATAGAATTAGTAGAGTTTATTTTGAAAAATTTAACTTAGCCTATTTTATTGGGCTTTTAGAAGGTGTTTTTTGAAGAAAAATCTTCTAAAAATAGAATTTTAAGTTATTTTTTAGGAAAATTACTTTTTAATAATTTTATTATTTGCAGCAATTAAAATCGCACCAGCACTGAAAAAAACAAGAATCATTATCCCGATATTAAAAATTACCTGATTATAACCATATTTTGCTGCGTTCAAAAAAGGGTAGGGATACCATTGAACAATTGCTCCCCGAATTAACGAATAGATAAGATAAATTAAAGGAAATAAAATCCAATACATTCCGTTTTTCCAATTCAGATACGTTTTTGGCACAAAGAAAAACCAATACAATAAATATAAAATAGGAATGACAACATGAAGCATATTGTCAACTACTATTTGCCAGCCTTCTAAAATCAATAAGCCGCGCAACACGGAATTATAAACCAAAGCCACAATAAATATGTATAACGCAATGGCTGTTTGTACTGAAACACTCGAGAAATAGATTCCAACTTGGGTTTTTGGTAAAAAAATAGAAAATGTCACGCTTGATGCCACAAGCAAATTACACAAAATAGTAAAATAGCTAAAAAGATTAGCGATGCTTCCTGTAGTTAGATAGAGTTGGAATAAAATAGAAAACCAAGACAAAAACGCGACAATAGTACCAAAAATAATTTTAGGAATGTTTGTTTGGATTGGGTTTTTCATGTCTAAATATCGTTTGTTGAAAATGATTCAATTAGTATTATAACGCTAAGTAGTTTATACTGGATATTGAGTGATGGTCTTCAAACAAATATAGAAATAATATTTTTATTACAAATTTTTTAAAAGTACTTTGTTATCTAAACTATTTACCTGCTATTTTTTCTTTCCAGCCCAAATAACTATTTGCTGGTAGTTCATTATCCAAATTAGCTAAAACCTGTTCGGTTTGTTTTTTATTTATATCAGAAAGTTGTTCGATACTTTCATAAACACCACTTTTAAGACCTGATAAATAAGCTGCTCCTAAAGCAGAGACATCTGGATTTCGTTGTTTGTTTAACGGAATTCTTAGTAAGTCGGCCAGAAAATGAATGACAAATTTGTTCTGAGTCATACCACCATTTACAGAAATTGATTTTAATGCCGCTTGCATATCTTTTTCCATAGCTCCTACCACATCTTTTATTTGGTACGGAATACTTTCTAAGGCGGCTCTAACAATATGATTTTTAGTGGTTCCAAATGTCATTCCTTCAATTGATGCTTTTCGGCTCATTTGCCAATGTGGTGCTCCAAGTCCGCTAAAAGCAGGAATTAAATAAACGCCAGCATTATCAAGAATTGTAGTAGCCATTGTGGCTGTTTCGGCAGGATTACTAAATAATTGCAATTCGTTTTTTAGCCATTCAATAGTTGAACCGCAGGAAACAATAGCACCTTCCAAAGCATAATCTACACGATTTTCGGTACTCCAGCAAATGGTAGTCAACATCCCTGAATTTGACAAAACGGCCTTGTCTCCAATATTCATCATGATTGAACTTCCTGTTCCCAGAGTGACTTTGGCAGTTCCTTTTTCGAAACAACCTTCTCCAAAAGTCGCTGCATGCGAATCGCCAATTAAAGAAGTAATTGGGATAATAATCGGGGATTTGCTGTTTAAAATTTGTTCAAAATCAACAATTCCAAAATCATGTGAAGAAGGGCAGGGTTGAGGTAAATTTAAGTTGGATAATCCCCATTTTTCAAGAATTTCAGTATCCCATTGTAACGTATGGATATTGAAAAGTAAGGTTCGGGAAGCATTGGTATAATCAGTTTTGAAATGAGTTCCATTAGTCAATTTGTACAAAAGCCAGCAATCTACCGTTCCAAAATACACATCTCCTTTAGTAACTTTTTCTTTTAGTTCAGCATCATTTTCAAGTAACCAAAGCAATTTGGTACCCGAAAAATAAGGATCTAATAGTAAGCCTGTTTTTTGTTTTATAAAATCATTTTGTCCTTTTTCAATTAAATCTGTACAAATGCCTATAGAGCGTTTGCAAGCCCAAACTACAGCTGGTGCTAAAGATTTTCCGTCTTTGTCCCAAAGAATAAGCGTTTCCCTTTGATTACTAATGCCACAGGAGATGATTTCTGAAATAGAGAAACCTTTTTGCGAAAAATTATTCAGGCATTCGGTAACGGAATCGATAACATTTTGAAAAATATCTTCAGGATTTTGTTCCACAAAACCATTGTCAAAATAATTGGTTTTCAAATTCACGCTGCCTTTAGCAACAGCTTGTCCTAATTCGTCAAAAATTATGGTTTTGGTACTGCTTGTACCCTGGTCAATAGCAAGAATATATTTTTTCATTATAAATCAAATTGTTATTGTTTACGAGAATCAACTGTCCTTAGCTTCCGCAGTCGAGTGTCAAATGTTTGAAGAATGCATAAAAATAAAGACTGTTTGAGCGTTAGCGAGTTCTTTCCTTTTAGCATTCGAAAACTAATTTGACCGACGAGGAAGTGTAAGACTTGATTTTTTTGTTTCTTTTTTGATGAAGCAAAAAAGAAAAATATTTAAATTATTTCAGCTTTAAAAACACTTCGACAAGTTCAGTGTGATATTATTTTTACCATTAAGAAGTTAAGGTGCATCAAGTCTTAATTATCTTAATTTCTTAATGGTAAAAAAAGGTTTATTTATTTTTTTGATTCATTTTATCAATAATTACAGCCAATAAAATAACGATACCTTTTACTACTTGTTGCCAAAAAGGAGATACATCGAGTAAAACTAATCCGTTATTAAGAACCCCAATAATTATTGCACCAATTACAGTTCCCGTAACAGTACCTACACCACCAGATAGCGATGTCCCCCCGATAACTACTGCTGCAATAGAATCCAATTCGTAACTCATACCTGCATTAGGCTGGGCTGAATTTAATCGGGAAGTAACTAAAATTCCGCCTACAGCCGCCATCATTCCGGCAATGCCATAAACAGCTAATTTAATTTTATTGATGTTGATACCAGATAGGAAAGCAGCTTTTTCATTTCCTCCAATGGCATAAATGTAGCGTCCAAAAGTGGTTTTATTAGTTAAAAAGACCACAATCAATACCATAATTAAAGAGATCCAAACAGGAACCGGGATACCTAATATCCAACCTGAACCAATAAATTCAAATTTAGGTCCTAAATTAGAAATAGGAATTCCTTCAGTATACAACATCGTTAAACCACGAGCAATAGTTAACATGGCTAGTGTTGCAACAAAAGGCGGAATGGCAAATTTGGTTATGACCCAGCCGTTGAATAATCCGAGTGCCATACCCATAAGCATTGCTGCTAAAATAGCTCCTAGAACTGTAAAGCCAACAAATAAATCCAGAGATTCAAAAATGAGTCCGTTTTTTAATAAACCCGCACAAATGGCGGCAGTAAGTCCTAAAATAGAACCTACTGAAAGGTCGATTCCAGCCATAAGAACCACTAAGGTCATTCCGACAGAAATACAAACATTAACAGAAATTTGTCTTAATACATTCCAGAGATTAGTGCTGGTCATGAATTTATCAGACAATAAACTGATAAATAGACATAGAATAAATAATGCAATTAAAGATTGCGATTTTTTAACAAGAGGGTGGTTCAAGGAAATGTTCATAATTATTCAGGTAAGGCTGATTTTAATAATTTATCTTCGTTGGCTTCTGATGCTAAATAGGATGCTTTTATTTTTCCTTCAGCCATCACTAAAATTCGATCCGAAAGCGCTAGTATTTCAGGAATTTCAGATGAAACTAATAGAATACTCATTTGGTTGGCTGCGAGTTCTTTTATTAGATTGTAAATTTCATTTTTTGCATTAATATCAATTCCGCGGGTGGGCTCATCCATCATTAAAATTTCTGGATTGGTTGTGAGCCATTTTGCTAAAACAACTTTCTGTTGGTTTCCTCCACTCAAATTTTGACACAATTGAGTTTCAGATGGTGTTTTGATTCGTAATTTTTCAATATAATCTTTTGATGCTGTTTTGTCTTTTGTGTTATTTAAAAGTCCAAAAGACTTGAGACCCGTCAGACTGATATTAGAAGAAATATCCATGCCCAAAACTAGCCCTTCGGTTTTTCGGTCTTCGGTTACAAAAGCCAATCTATTTTCAATAGCGTCTTTTGGTTTCTTATGAAAGCTTTTTTTACCATTAATTTCTATATCATATTGACTATTGTTGGGGTGCATACCAAAAATAGTTTCCAATAGTTCGGTTCTTCCTGCGCCCATTAAACCAAAAATCCCTAGAATTTCTCCTTTTTTTAATTCGAAAGAAATGTCCTCAAGTAATTTTCTGGTTTTATTATTCGGATTGATGAGGTTTAGGTTTGCTACTTTTAGAATGCTTGAGCCAAATGGGTTTTTAGAACTTTTTTTCTCAATAAGTACTTCGCGACCTACCATTTTTCTAATCAAATCCTGCTCAGTAGTTGCTTTCATTTCTCCAGCATCAATAGTATTGCCATCTCTTAAAACAGTGTAATTCTCCGCAATACGGAATAATTCGTCCATTTTATGAGAAATGTAAACGATAGTTTTTCCTTCTTTTTTTAATTGTTCAATAATACGGTGTAAATTCTCAATTTCTTTGTCGCTCAATGCCGAAGTAGGTTCGTCCATTAAGATAATATCGGCATTGGATAATAAAGCTTTAGCAATTTCGACCAATTGTTGTTCGCCTACTTTTAACTTTTGAACTAAGGTTTTAGGGCTAACATTCAATTGAATTTTTTCAAAAATCTGTTGCGCTTCCGTTTCCATTTTTGTGCTGTCTAAAAGGCCTAATGGAGTTAGAATTTCTCTTCCTAAAAATAAATTTTCGGTTACGCTAAGCTCAGGTATTAGATTTAATTCCTGATGAATAATAGCAATCCCAGCATTTTGGGCTTCTTTAATATTTGAAAACCGAACGGTTTTTTCATTCAGTTTTATTTCGCCGTCATATTCGGTATATGCGCCTGTCAAAATTTTTAACAAGGTCGATTTCCCCGCACCATTTTCTCCCAATATGGCATTGACTTTTCCAGGATAAAACTTGAAATTTACCTGATTAAGCACTTTTACGCCTGGGAATTCTTTTGATATCTTAACTGCTTCTAACAAATTATTGAAGTTTTATTTGAGATGGAGTAATGGTTATATCTTTAAACAGATTCTGTTTTTTACTTAATTTAATAGCTCCTGTAAATGAAATACTATCGCCAATTTTAACTTTCTTAATTTCTTTTGGAAGAACTTCATTTCGAATGATGTCATTCAAAGATTCTGATACCTTATTAAATTGAGCATTGGTTTTGAAATCGGTTAGTTTTACTAAACCTGAAGCATCCCGAATGGCATTGCCAAAGATGTATTTGGTATCAATGTATACAATTCCATTTTTTTCATCGGCAATAGTGTAAATACCATCTTTAATATCAAGGATTTTCCCAGTACTTTTAATCATAAAATAAGCCGAATTTCCTATTCCCAAACGGTTTCCATGATTTTTAAAAGCAGTTTCAGGGTTAGTTTGAACTAAGGCAATTAAATCATTCAAATGGATGTTTTTCTTGCTTTTTAAAATGCCCTTGTAGTAAATAGAATCAGCATAGGCTTTAAAATCAAAATTTTCTTTTTTAGATTCTTTAACAACACTCAGCTTTTTAAAATAAACCGATTGGTATCCTAAAAAGGCGACTATTAGGATTACTAAAATATACGCATACTTTTTTTTCATATTAATAGTCTTTTATGTTTGCAGCGTTTACTAATTCGACTTCTACAGGAACTCTTTGAGGAAAAATACGTCTTCCTTTAAAATATTCATCGGCATATTGAGCCGCAGTTTGTGCCATAATTACTGGAAATTGCATACCTGTTGCTACAATTTTCTTTTCTCTAATTTTTTCGATTACCTCACTAGCACCATCAAAACCAAAAATCTTCACCTTGTAGGCTTTTCCCGCCGATTGTAAAGCTTGAAATGCTCCCATTGCCATGGCATCATTACCGCAAAAAACAGCGTCAATATCAGGATTAGCTTGCATGATAGTTTCTAATACTTCCATGGCTTTATTACGGTCAAAATTGCCACTTTGCTGGGCAACCATTTTTAGATTTGGAAATTTATCTACAACCGAATGAAATCCTCCAGATCTTGCCCAGGTATTATTATCACCTACTAAGCCCAGAATTTCTACATAATTGCCTTTCTCTTTTAGTTCTTTTACAAATTCGATTCCTATAGAAACACAACCAGAATAGTTGTCTGAAAGAATCTGGCTTGTGGCCGCATCATCGGCATTAATTTCTCTATCCATGCAAAAAACGGGTATTCCAGCTGTTTTTGCTTTTAGTACATTTGAAATCGAACCATCAGAATCGGTAGGATTTAAAAGTATGGCATCATAACCTGAAGAAATTAGGTTTTCAAAATTGTCCGATTCTACCGCAGGATTGTTTTGCGAGTCAAATATTTTAGCCTCATACCCTAGTTTTTGAGCATTTTTGGCTGCAGATTCAGCTAGCATTACAAACCATGGATTGTTTAGCGTAGAAACCACGACGGCAATTTTTGGTTTTTCGGTTCTTTCTTTCGAAGAACATCCAAAAATGAAAACCAATGTTAAAAGAATCAAAGAGAATTGTTTTATTTTCATAGCTTAAATTAGGTTTAAAGCGGTGTTTTTTAATCCTTCACCAGAAATACCGTAATGATTAAAAATTTCAATTTGAGAACCAGAAACTGTGTGGTCATCAGGTAATCCAACAATTTTAAATTTGTTAGAGCATCCATTTTGAAATAATAGAGAAGCCACAGCTTCACCAAGTCCGCCATTGATGGAGTGTTCTTCAACAGTAATTATTGGTTTTCCATTTGTAGCAGTTGCCAGTAAAAGTTCGTTATCCAAAGGTTTTATTGTATGCAAACTGATTATTTTACATGAAATGTTATGCTCTTTTTCCAATAGTTTAGCAGCTTCAACGCAAGGCAAAACAGCCTCGCCAGTTGCTATAAAAGTTAGGTCATGTCCTTCTTGGATAATACGTCCTTTACCAATTTTAAAGCCAGAATTTACAGTAGCAGATTGTAAATTGGCAGGCATTCCTTTTTTTCCAAAGCGAATGTAAACCGGGCTTTTCATTTCGGTTGCTTCTTTAATGGCTTCGACAGTTTCAAAATTATCAGCAGGAGCAACAATACTAATATTGTTGATGGCTCTTAGTACAGCATAATCGTGCAAACTGTGGTGTGTGGTTCCCAGTGCTCCATAACTTACACCGGCACTAATACCTATTAATTTTACAGGATTGTCTGAATAAGCTACATCGTTTTTAATTTGTTCTAAAGCTCGAGCAGTAAGAAAACAAGCAGGAGAAACTGCAAAAGCTTTTTTGCCCATACTGGACAGCCCTGCGGCAACGCCAACAAGATTTTGCTCGGCAATTCCCACTTCTACAATTTGTTCTGGATATTTTTGTCCAAAAGGTACTAGTTTTCCAGAGCCACGAGAATCACTTGTGACTACTATAATATCTTTATCGGTTGCGGCTAAATCCTGAAGTACTTCTGAGAAAACTTCTAAATTCGCTGCAGTTGCTGTTTTTATTTCTTCCATTATTTTAAAACCGTTTCAAGTTCTTGTAATTGTTGATTTAATTCCTCCATAGCTAAATTGTATTGTTCTTCTGAAGGAACTCCATGATGCCATTTTAGTACATTTTCCATGTAACTGATTCCTTTTCCTTTAGTTGTATGAGCAATGATAAAGGTTGGTTTTCCTGCTACTAATGGTAAATTATTGAAGGTATTAGAAAGTTCTTCCAGATTGTGTCCGTCTACATGTTTTACAGCCCATCCAAAGGCTTCCAGTTTTTGATCAATAGGTTCTAAGCCCATAACATCAGCATTTGGAGCGGTAATTTGTAATTTATTGTAATCTAAAATAGCGCATAGATTGTCTAGTTTATAATGAGAAGCAAACATCATGGCTTCCCAGTTAGAACCTTCAGCCATTTCTCCATCGCCCAGAACAGTAAATACTTTTACAGCCGAATTATCTTTTTTAGCAGCTAATGCAGCTCCTGCCGAAATAGGTAAACCATGCCCAAGTCCGCCAGTATTTTGTTCAATGCCAGGAATTGATTTTGTAGGATGTCCTATATAAGGAGAATTGTATTGGCACATAGTCAACAAATCTTCTTCTGGAAAAAAACCTTTGTCGGCCAAAACAACATATAGTGCTTCTACACTATGTCCTTTACTTTGGATAAATCGGTCTCTATCATTAGAATCAAAATTCTCTGGAGAAACGTTCATTACATCATTGTACAGTACGCTAAGAATATCTAGAATAGACAGGCTTCCTCCGGTATGTCCTGCTTTAGCATTATAGATGTATTGAATTACTTTCTTTCTGCTCTCGATTGATTTTCGTTTTAATTCTTCTAGCTGCATTTTGTGTCTTTTTAATGTTTGTAAACTTCCCAGCCCATGTAATTTCCTAGTGCTTCTTCTAGTATTGCCGCTGTTTTTGAAGCATTCATAACTACGTGGTGCTCAAATCCGTTTTTACAAACGTATTGCATTAAGCCTTGTAAATCCGGGATTTGTGCTACGGCTCTGTTTCCAAAAGTTTCTAAGCTATCGTTTGTAAGTTCGCCTTCGCCAATATATACTTTAATAATTCCTTTAGGGTCATCCGTACTGATGCGACCATAAGTAAGCGGCATAGCAGGTGTTCTTCCGTCCAAAGCGCCATAAGTATTTTCTACCCCTACAGTTGTTCCCAAAATAGGAGCGGTGCTCAATTGAATGTCTGGGAGGAATGATTTTGCCCAGTTTCCACAGTGAAATAAAACACATTTTTCAGGATCATCAGCATAGTTGTTGTTCCAGTCTACTAAAGCGCTTGGAGAGCCCGAAGCTAATTGCATTGCATACATACTTAAGGTTCCTGTTACGTCAACTTCGCAGGCACTTGGAAGCATGTTTTCACTCATAATACTCATACTTGTACATACATTGCAACCATAATTTTGTTGTAATGAAGTCCAACATTGGATAGCAGTCGCATCTAGTGCATATTCTTCCATAAATTCCTTTAAAACCACATCTAATTTTGCAATTTGTAGCATGGCTTCGTTAGGTGTTTTTCCCTGAGCAACATAGGCATTTATAGATTCCAAGTGACGTTTTACCGATTCGTCTTCGGCTGTTAATTTATTGGCTTTGCCTAAAATTTCAGATAAATCAACAGTGGTTACGGTAATTCCGTTTCTTTGTAATATTTTTTCAGAATAACGAACCGTATTAAAAGCTCCTGGTCTTGCTCCAATTGCGCCAATACGTACATTTCGCATTCCTTTTACCACTCTACAAACAGCAGTAAAGTCTAATAAATCTTTTTGGAAAACTGGGTCGGTTGGAGCACTAACATGTTGACTTGTTAGAGAATATTTAATTCCATATTGGTATAAATTATTGCAAACAGAAATTTTCCCACACCAGGAATCGCGTCTATTTGCTACATTCATTTTTTTTAATTCATCTGGGTAAGCCTGGATTAAAACAGGAACATTTAAGTTAGCTAGTTTTAAGGTGTCAGCAACTCCTTTTTCATCTCCAAAATTGGGTAGTAAAACAAGTACTCCCATAATTTCATCCTGATGTTTTTTGAATAAATCGGCACATTTTTGTGCTTCTTTATAAGTTTCAACACCACCTAGTTTGGTTGCATTACTGTCTAATAAAATAGGTTTGATGTTTAATTTTTCAAAAACTTCAATAATTTCAGTTCTTGCTTTTTCTACTAAACTGTCCGGGAAAAAATCTCTGTTTCCTATGATTACTCCTAATGTTGATATTGCCATTTTCTTTGCTTTTTTTATGTTTTTTTTGTTTTGTCTTTTATGCTACGATAACTTCAATTTCGTTATCTCTAAATACTTCTTTGTGTTTTTCTTCAATTCCATTATCGGTAATGATATAATCAATTAAGGATAAGGCACCTAAACTGGCTAAAGCACTTTTTCCAATTTTGGTGCTATCTGCCACTAAATAAGTCACCTCGGCAGCGTCAATCATGGCTTTTTTTACAACTAAATCGCTAATACTAGGATAGGTAAGTCCTGATTTTAGAGAAATTCCCGCAGTGGCTAAAAATAATTTTTGAACGTTTAAGCCTTTGAAGAAATCGGCGGCTTTTTGACCTGTTAATGATAATGTAGGTGGTTTGAATTCGCCTCCGGTCATGATAACTTCGATATCTTGTTCGGTACCAAGTAGTAAGGCGATATTTAATGCATTGGTAATTACTGTTAAGTTTTTGAATCCTTTTAGTTTTTTTGCTATTTCAGTGGTTGTGGAACCCGAATCAAGAATAATGGTGTCTCCATTTTCAATAAATTCGAGACATTTTTGGGCTATAGCCGATTTTAATTCTAAATTTTCCTGGCGAATCAGTGAAAAGCTTCTTACCTGATCAGCAACGTTTTTTATACTAGCTCCACCGTGTTCTTTAATGATAAGATCTTCGCTTTCTAATTTTTCAAGGTCTTGTCGTATAGTGACTTCAGTGACTTTGAATAAACGAGAAAGGTCGATAACTTTTGCAAATCCATCTTCTTTTAAAAGATCTAAAATTTTCTCCCTTCGTTGATTTGGCAACATAATGTGTTTTCTTTTGTATTAGTGTGAAAACAAATATAAAAGAAAGTAAACGAAATAAAAAGAAAATAAACGATAATTTTGATTGAATAATCTAAAAAATAAAGGATAAATTTAATTATATGAAAAAATACCTAAATATTATTGAGATAAATGATGTTTAATTACAGGGGCTAAGAGTGGATTTTTGAAAATAACAGTATTGTTAAACTGTAAATAAAAAATAGTAAAATGTTATTCAACATTGTTTTTAGGGTGATAATTGAAAGGAGGACATCATCAAAAACATATTCAGCTAAGGGAGTAAAAAAAATAAACTTCACTTCATCATATAGATAAAGTGAAGTTTATGGTTGCTGTCTTGAAAAAATAAAAGGTTGTTTTTTTAGTATTAAACCATCTTTTTGAGTTTGGGAATATCTTTAAGGATAATTTTTTTTCCTTTAATTTCAATAAGTCCTGATTTATTAAAATCAGATAATAAACGAATACAGCTTTCGGTAGCAGTACCAATCATGCTGGCGAGTTCGTCTCGGGTAAGTTGAATTTTTAGCGTATCATCTTCATTTTTACCAAAAGTATCCTGAAGATAAAGCAAGGTTTCGGCCAGACGTTCTTTTACGGTTTTCTGAGCCATATTGACCATTTGGCTGTCAGATTCTTTCAGATCTCCACAAATATTTCTCATAACATTCATAGAAAACTGATTGTTCTTATCAAAGAAACCCATGATTTCGTTTTTAGGAACAAAGCATACTTGCATGTCTTCGAGCGCAATGGCAGTTAAGTTTACGGGTTCGTCGCTTATCATCGAGCGTTGTCCTAAAAGTTCACCTTTGGTAACTAATTTTACAATATGGTCTTTACCATTTGCACTTAATTTAGTCAGTTTACAAACACCATCTTTTACACAAAAAATCCCATTTACATTTTCTCCTTCTTCAAAAATAACTTCTCCTTTTTTTACTAAACGAGAAGTTTTGCATTCGGCGAGTTTTATTAACTCGTCTTTGTTTAGGGCTTTTAAAGAACTAAATTCCCTAACGATACATTGTTCGCATTTACTCATTTTAGAAAGTTTTTTTTGTAGTGTAAAATTAATCATTTATATGACATATATCATATTCTGCCTAAGATTCATTCAGGAGCTTTGCATTAGGTAAAATGAGCAAAGTTATGGACACACAAAACTGTTTCCATTGTGGTTTAGATATTGTAAAAGAAGCTGAAATTATTTTTGACGAAAAAACATTTTGTTGCAACGGTTGTAAAACGGTTTACGAAATTTTTAGTCTCAATGATTTGACTTCTTATTATGATTTTGCAAAATCACCTGGAGCAACTCCGCAGGAAAATAAAGGTAAATATGATTTTTTAGACAATGAAAATATTGTTTCGAAATTATTGGAATTTCAAGAGGCTACAACCGCTATTGTTTCACTTAGCATTCCTCATATACATTGTAGTTCGTGTATTTGGATTCTGGAAAATTTACAACGCCTTCAAAAAGGAATAAACACTTCTCAGGTTAATTTCCCAGAGAAAAAAGTCCGAATTACTTATAATTCGGAGGAAGTTTCGCTGAGTGAAATTGTGAATTTGCTGAATTCTATTGGTTACGAACCTTACATTAGTTTAGAAAATTACGAAACTCAAAAACAAAATATCGACAGGAGTTTGACTTACAAACTGGGTGTTGCTTTCTTTTGTTTTGGAAACATCATGCTGCTTTCGTTTCCCGAATATTTTGAGGTAAAAGAATTTTGGCTGGACAATTACAAACCGTTTTTCAGGTGGTTAATTTTTGCTTTGGCATTGCCGTCTTTCTTTTATTCCGCCAGCGGATATTATGTTTCGGCTTATAAAAGCATTAAATCCGGAATGCTCAATATTGATATTCCCATCGCTTTAGGAATTATTGTGATGTTTATTCGAAGTCTGGTCGATATTGTTTTCGATTATGGTCCAGGATTTTTTGATAGCTTGACCAGCTTGATTTTCTTTATGCTTTTGGGTAAAATGTTTCAAATTAAAACCTATAGTTTTTTAAGTTTCGAAAGAGACTTTAAATCCTATTTTCCAGTTGCTGTTACTCGAATAAACACCGATTTCTCCGAAGAAAGCATTGCAATTTATGATGTTCAAAAAGGCGATCGATTGCTGATAAGGAATCAGGAATTAATTCCCGTTGACGGAATTTTAATAAGTGAAAAAGCCGCTATCGATTACAGTTTTGTAACAGGAGAAGCCATCCCGATAAACAAGAATTCAGGGGATAAAATATTTGCAGGAGGAAAACAAATAGGGAAAGTGATTGAAATGGAAGTATTGTTTTCGGTTTCACAAAGTTATTTGACGCAATTGTGGAGCAATGATGTGTTTCAGAAAAATGTAGAGCAAAAGCACAAAAGCATCACCGACAGTATTTCAAGATATTTCACACCTATATTATTATTGATTGCTTTTGCGGGATTTGGCTATTGGATTTTTATTGATGCTAATACCGCTTTTAATGTTTTTACTGCGGTATTAATCGTGGCTTGCCCATGTGCATTGGCTTTGACTGCGCCTTTTACTTTAGGAAATATATTGCGAATTGTTGGAAAGCAAAAGTTTTATCTCAAAAATGCTTTGGTCATCGAACAATTAGCAAAAGTTGATACGCTGGTTTTTGATAAAACAGGAACCATTACCACCAATAAAAAATCGAATATTTCTTATGAAGGTAAGCATCTTTCGGAGGGGAATTTAATTCGGATAAAATCAGTGCTTCGAGGTTCTAATCATCCTTTAAGCCGAATGTTGTATGATTTTTTGCCCAATGGATCAACAGTAAATATCAATGAGTTTGAAGAAATTACAGGAAAAGGTATTCAGGCAAAAGTGGTAGATAGTTTTATAAAAATAGGTTCGGCTGCATTTACAGGAAAAACAGAGGAAAAGACTGTTTTGCAGACGTCGGTTCATATCCAGATTAACGATGAATATTATGGAAAATATGTTTTTAAAAATCAATATCGCGAAGGTTTAGAAAAACTTTTTAAAAGCCTGAAAAATAATTACCAAATCAAAGTATTGTCAGGTGATAATGCAGGTGAAAAAGCCGCTTTAGAGCAACTTTTGCCCAAAGGAACGGAACTTATTTTTAATCAGAAACCAGAACAAAAGCTGGAATTTATCAAACAATTGCAGGATTCAGGAAAAAATGTAATGATGGTGGGCGATGGTTTGAATGATGCCGGAGCTTTGGCACAAAGCAATGTAGGAATTTCAATTTCTGAAAATGTGAATGTTTTTTCACCTGCCTGCGATGCCATTTTAGAAGCCAGTCAGTTCCAAAAACTGAATTATTTCCTGAAACTTTCTAAAAAAGCGATGCTAGTGATCAAGATGAGTTTTGGTTTATCCTTACTCTATAATGTGGTGGGGTTGACTTTTGCAATAACAGGCAATTTAGAACCTCTGGTAGCAGCAATCATAATGCCTTTAAGTACGATAACCATTGTGAGTTTTGTTACGGTAATGAGTAATTATTATGCGAGGAAGTTGGGAGCTAGAAGTTAGAAGATGGAAGAGATAAAGTAGTGTTCAGTGTTCAGATTTTTAGTAATCAGTTGTTTAGTTGTAAAAGGAAATTAGCGTTCAGAATCAGTTTTTTAAAATTAGAAGAAATAGAAGCTTCTTTTTCTTTAATAAAATCCAAAGCATGATAAATGTCATAGAATTCCCGAGCCTGGGAATCTAATTTTGGAGTATAAAATTTAAGGTATGAGTGTCATTTATTTATTAATCACCATTAGCATTTTTGTTGCAGTTGGCTTTTTTATCGCTTTTGTTATTGCAGTAAAAAGCGGACAATATGACGACGATTATACGCCCTCGGTCAGAATGTTGTTTGACGATGAAATTTCGAAGAAAGAAACTATTCAGAAGGCAGAAAAACAGAAAACAGAATTCAGAAAATAGAGGCTGAAGTATAAAAACGAACAGAAAAAAAATAATCATTTTAATTTTAATATATGGAAATGCAGCAGTTTTATTATGACAACAAAATTGTTAAGAAGTTTATTTATGCTACCATTGTTTTTGGGGTAGTAGGAATGGCGGTTGGGCTTTTATTAGCAATCTTATTTTTATTCCCTAACCTGACTGATGGAGTTTCCTGGTTGAGTTTTGGCCGATTAAGACCTTTGCATACTAATGCTGTTATTTTTGCCTTTGTGGGAAATGCTATGTTTGCGGGGATTTATTACTCTTTGCAACGATTGCTAAAAGCAAGAATGTTTAGCGATTTTTTGAGTAATCTTAATTTCTGGGGTTGGCAATTAATTATTGTCGCAGCAGCAATTTCACTTCCATTGGGCTACAGCACTTCTAAAGAATACGCCGAATTAGAATGGCCTATAGATGTTGCAATTGCTGTGATTTGGGTTGTTTTTGGTATCAACATGATTGGAACTATTATCAAAAGAAGAGAACGCCATCTGTATGTCGCTATTTGGTTTTACCTCGCCACTTTTGTTACAGTAGCTGTATTGCACATTTTTAATAGTTTGGCTTTGCCGGTTTCACCAATGAAAAGTTATTCTGTTTATGCAGGAGTTCAGGATGCTTTGGTGCAATGGTGGTACGGACATAATGCAGTTGCTTTTTTCCTGACCACACCTTTTTTAGGATTAATGTATTATTATATTCCTAAAGCAGCTAATCGTCCGGTGTATTCTTATCGATTGTCTATTGTTCACTTTTGGTCATTAATATTTTTATACATCTGGGCAGGACCGCATCATTTATTGTATTCTGCTTTACCTAACTGGGCACAGAATTTAGGAGTGGTTTTCTCAGTAATGTTGATTGCACCGTCTTGGGGAGGAATGATAAACGGATTATTGACTTTACGTGGAGCCTGGGATAAAGTACGAACAGAACCTGTGTTAAAATTCTTTGTAGTGGCCATTACAGGTTACGGAATGGCCACTTTTGAAGGACCAATGTTGTCTTTGAAAAATGTAAATGCTATTGCGCATTTTACCGATTGGATTATTGCTCACGTACACGTAGGTGCTCTGGCCTGGAATGGATTTATGGCTTTTGGTGTGATTTATTGGTTGATTCCCCGAATGACAAAAGGATCTTTGTATTCTCTTAAATTGGCTAATGTTCACTTCTGGTTAGGGACTTTAGGAATCATTTTGTATACGTTACCGTTGTATGTTGCAGGTTTCTTGCAAGCGTCTATGTGGAAACAATTCAATCCTGATGGGACTTTGACTTATGGAAACTTTCTGGAAACAGTAACTCAAATTATGCCAATGTATTGGATGCGAGCAGCAGGAGGTACATTATATATTATTGGAATGTTCATTTTAGTCTATAATATTTATAAAACAGTTCGATTAAATGATGCTGTTGAAGATGAATTAGCCGAAGCTCCAGCGTTACAAAAAATTAGCAGCGGAAGAATTAAAGGAGAAAAATTCCATCCTTGGTTAGAAAGAAAACCTATTCAATTGACCATTTTGGCTACTGTAGCTATTTTGATTGGAGGAATTATCCAAATTGTGCCTACGATCATGGTAAAATCAAATATTCCAACGATTTCAAGTGTAAAACCATATACTCCATTAGAACTTGAAGGACGTGATTTATACATTCGGGAAGGTTGTGTGGGCTGTCATTCTCAAATGGTTCGTCCGTTTAGAAGTGAGGTGGAACGTTATGGACCGCAATCTAAAGCAGGAGAATTTGTTTACGATCATCCCTTTCTTTGGGGATCAAAACGAACAGGTCCTGATTTGTTAAGAGTAGGTGGGAAATACAATGATAACTGGCATTTTAACCATATGTGGTCGCCACAAAGTACTTCTGCAGGATCGATTATGCCAGGTTACAAATGGTTGTTTGACAATAAAGCTTTGGATATTTCAGACATCGAAGAAAAAATGAAAGTAATGAGAACCTTAGGTGTTCCTTATACTGAAGCTGATATTGCGAATGCTCAAAAAGCTATAAAAGAACAATCTCTTGCAATTGAAAACAATTTGCATGCTGACCCTGATTTTGTAAAAAGTTACGAAGAAAGTAAAAAGAAAGCAGCCGCCAGAGGAGAAGAATTTGTTCCAATGCAAGACAGAGAAATTGTAGCCTTAATTGCTTACATCCAAAGATTAGGAACTGATATAAAAGTGAAAAAATAGTTTTTTGAAGGTGCTGAGATGTTAAGTTACTAAGTCGCTAAGATTTAGAATTACAAAATGACTTAGAATCTTAGCAACTTAGAACCTTAACAACTTAAAAAGATGTTTGAACAAATAAAACACAATATGGAAACGATCGCGGGAGTGGCGATATATCCAATACTATCATTATTAATTTTCTTTTTCTTCTTTGTAGGATTAGGATTTTGGGTTTTCTCGTATAAAAAAGAGAAAATTCAGGAGTTGAGTGAAATTCCGTTGAATGATACCATAAAAGTAGAATAGTAAAGCCATAGACTATGAAAAAAATAATCCCAGCATATCTTAGAGTCCCAGTACTTTTCTTTATCATTTTCGGTATGATAGAATATTTTATCGATTCTGGTGACCGACCTGCATTTATAAAATTCCCAATGGTTAATGTGATTCTATTGGTTGTTTTAGTGTTGTTAATTGCAATAGAAATCGTCATTAGTGCCGCTGATGCTATTGTGTACCAAATTTTACCTGAAGAAGAAAAAGCAAGATTAGCTACCGAGGCAAATTTGAAATTAATAGAAAAACCTTGGTTTAAAAAACTAATGAGTAAGTTAACACGAACAGTTCCTATTGAAAATGAAGCTAGTTTGTTGTTGAATCATGATTATGACGGAATCAAAGAATTAGACAATAATTTACCGCCTTGGTGGGTGTATTCTTTCTATGCTTGTATTGTTTTTGCGGCTGTATATTTAGTTCGTTTCGAAATTCTTGGCGCTGACAATCAGGAAATGGAATTGAAAAAAGAATTGGCTCAGGCCAAAATAGAAGTAGCCGAATACATGAAAAATGCGCCAGATTTAATGGATGAAAAAACAGTTACCCAATTGACGGAAGCACCTGATTTAGCAATAGGAAAAACTCTTTTTGAAAACAATTGTGCCGCTTGTCACAGAGCCGATGCCGGTGGACAAATTGGACCAAACTTGACAGATGATCACTGGATTCTGGGAGGAGGGGTTAAAAATATATTTCACACCATTACTAATGGAGGTCGGGATGGAAAAGGGATGATTTCCTGGAAAGGAACCCTGAAGCCGAAAGAAATTCAGAAAATTGCCAGTTATATTATGTCTTTAAAAGGAAGTAATCCTAAAGATCCAAAAGCACCAGACGGCGAAATTTGGGTGGAAGAAACGCCATCCGTTGCCGAAGCAAAATAATAAAAGTTATTACAAACCATTAAGGAATTAAGAATTAGCTTGATCTTCTTAACTTTCTTAATGGTTAAAAAAAGATACAAAATGTCAAAGTTAGCCGACGAAGCTTTTAGAGATACCATTGGAACCATTGACAATGAAGGAAAAAGGAAATTTATTTACCCTAAAAAACCTTCGGGCAAGTTTTACAGGTATAGAAAATGGGTGAGTTATTTTCTGTTGTTGATTTTAATTGCCAATCCGTTTATAAAAGTCAATGGCAATCAGTTCATGATGTTTAACATTCTGGAACGCCGCTTTAATATTTTTGGTTTTCCATTTTGGCCTCAGGATTTTTATCTCGTGGTGCTTTTTATAATTATCGGGATCTTGTTTGTCATTTTGTTTACGGTGATTTTTGGACGTATTTTTTGTGGCTGGATTTGTCCACAAACCATATTTCTCGAAATGGTTTTTCGAAGAATAGAATATTGGATAGAAGGCGATAGAGGTGCTCAAACAAGATTAGCAAAACAAGAATGGAATGCGGAAAAAATCAGAAAAAAAGCCCTGAAATGGACGGTGTTTTTGCTGATTTCTTTTGGCATAGCCAATGTGTTTCTGGCTTATTTGATAGGAAGTGACACTTTGTTTGAAATGATTGAAGACAATCCAGCGAATCATTTAAAAACCCTGATTTCCTTATTTATTTTCACAGGAATATTCTATTTTGTTTTTGTGTGGTTTAGGGAACAGGTTTGTATCATTGCTTGTCCTTATGGCAGGTTGCAAGGTGTACTTTTAGACAATAAATCCATCAATGTGGCCTATGATTTTGTTCGAGGCGAAAAAACAGCAGGACGAGCCAAATTTAGTAAAAAAGAGGATAGAACGCTAACTGGAAAAGGCGATTGTATTGATTGCAAACAATGTGTCAATGTATGTCCTACCGGAATTGATATTAGAAATGGAACTCAGCTGGAATGTGTCAATTGTACCGCTTGTATTGATGAATGCGATGCTATAATGGAAAGTGTGGGTTATCCAAAAGGCTTAATTCGCTACGCATCTGAAGATGAAATAGAGAAAAAAGCTCCTTTTAAATTCACAGCCAGAATGAAAGGATATACCACTGTTTTAGTCATTTTGATTGGAATGTTAGTTGGTTTACTGTTTTTACGTACTGATGTGGAAGCACTTATTTTAAGATTGCCAGGTCAGCTTTATGAACACAAAGGTGAAAATATTAGCAATGTGTTTACATATAAAATTATCAATAAAACCAATAATGATTTTAATGCCATTCAGTTTAGGTTAAGTGGAATAAAAGGCGATTTAAAAGTAGTGGGAGGTCAGACTTTAAAAGTACCCAAACAAGGAATGAGTAGCGGGACTTTGTTTATTGAAATCAATAAATATTTGTTAGAAAACGACAAAACCAAATTAAAAATAGAAGTCTATAACGGCGATGAAAAAATAGAAACTACCACAACTAGTTTTTTAAGTCCACGGACTTTTGATTAATCCCCCTAGCCCCCGAAGGGGGATATTTAAAGAAGATAAAAGAAATATATTTTAATGCAATAAATAGGAAATATGAAAACAAATAATTTAAAAGATTTAAATACTTCTGTGGGAGTTCCCCCTTCGGGGGCTAGGGGGATGAAAATCAATTGGGGAACAGGATTAGTAATTGCTATTGCATTGTTTATGAGTTTTATACTGTATTTTGTAATTAAAGTACAATCGAATTCTAAATATGATAATGAGTTGGTTGTAGAAGAATATTACAAGCATGATGCTCGTTTTCAGGAAGAAATGGAACGCGTTCAAAATGCTCAGGATTTAAAGCAAAAACCAGTTGTTAATTACACAAAAGAAGGAATCACAATCGAATTTCCAGAAGAATTTATTCCCAACCAAATTACAGGAAAAGTGTCCCTTTACCGACCGTCTAACAAAAAATTAGATTTCGATACTCCGATTTCGTTGTCTAATCCAACTTTGCTCATACCTAAATCAAAATTGGTAGGCGGTCAATGGGACATTAATATGGAATGGCAATATGATGGAAAAAAGTATTTAACTAAAACACCAATTTATATTAATTAGTTACTAAGCAGTTAATTTCTCAGAATAAAAAACTTAGCAACTTAGCTTCTCAGAACCTTAGCACCTCAAAAAAAAATGCTCTACACCGCTTTTATATTCGGACTCATAAGTAGTTTTCATTGCATCGGAATGTGCGGTGCTATTGCTATGATGTTGCCAATAGATAGAAGTAATCCAGCAAAGCAAGTCATACAAATTATAACTTATCATTTTGGGCGAATAACTGCTTATGCCACCATTGGTTTTATTTTTGGTTTGCTGGGAAAGGGATTTTTTATGGCTGGAATGCAACAAAAATTATCCATTATTATTGGAATACTAATGATTGTAACGATTGTAATTCCCGAGAAAGCATTTGCCCGATATAATTTTTCAAAACCTATTTTTAAATTGATTTCAAAAATGAAACAAGTTTTAGGACGTCAGTTTAAAAAGAAATCTTATCAATCGCTTTTCACCATCGGATTACTGAATGGTTTTTTACCTTGCGGAATGGTGTATGTAGCTTTATTTGGAGCCATCGCTATGCAGAGTACAAATTTGGGTATTTTATATATGGTTTTGTTTGGATTAGGAACCATTCCCTTAATGAGTGCTGTGGTGTATATCAATTCCATTCTAACGGTTTCTATGCGTAACAAAATACAAAAAACAATTCCTTACGCAGTGGTTGTAATAGGAATATTATTTATCCTAAGAGGATTAGGTTTAGGTATTCCTTATGTTTCTCCCACTACAATGAGTTTGTTTGTTCAGGCAAATCCTAATTGTCATTAGGAAATTTTAGTTTTAAGTAGTCTAAAAGCTGTTTCGTAAATTTATGAAACAGCTTTTTTTGATGACTAGAATTGAATGAAATGTGAATTGTGTAGTTCTTATTGGAAATTGTGTAAGTTATTTCTATGATTCAAAATGTAAATTTACAAGGGTTCGAAAGAGACAAAATCAATCATAAAATAATAATAAAAAATACGCAACATGAAAACAGAAAATAAAGGCTTCAACTTAACTATTCCTGTCAATAATTTTAATTTATCGTATGATGATCTTGGAGAAGGAAACATTCCAATTATCTTTTTACACGGTTATCCATTTGATAAAACAATGTGGCAGGGACAATTGGATTTTTTAAAATCATCTTATCGTGTAATTGCATTTGATATTAGAGGTTTTGGTAAATCAATCGATGAGGAATCATCTTTAAGAATTGATTTGTTTACTGAAGATTTAATAGCGTTCATGGATCAGTTAAATATTGATAAAGCCATTGTATGCGGATTATCTATGGGAGGATATATCACTCTCAATGCTTACCAACGATTTCCTGATCGCTTTGAAGGATTGATTTTAGCCGATACACAATGTATTGCTGATACTACTGAAGCAAAAGAAAAACGTTATAAAACTATTAGTGAAATAGAAGCTAACGGAGTAGCTGATTTTAATGAAGGATTTATTAAAAATGTTTTTCACGAAGACTCATTCGCAAATAAAAAAGAAGTAGTCGAAGAATTAAGAAATGTGGTGTATGCAAACTCTAAACATATCATTCAAGAAGGATTGGTGGCACTTGCTGAGCGTTCAGAAACTTGTTCTGGCTTGGATAAAATAGCAGTTCCAACATTGATCATTTGTGGTAGAGAAGACATTGTAACGCCATTAGCTCAATCGGAAGCGATGAAAGAATCTATTCCTGGAGCAAAACTCCAGATTATTGAAAAGGCAGGTCATGTTTCTAATTTGGAACAGCCCGATGAGTTTAATAAACACCTTTTTAATTTTTTAACTGCTTTAAATGTTGTAGGCAATGAAGGTTTTAGAGTTGATTGAGCTATTTAATAGAAATTGATTAATAAATAAAACCTCGTTTAAGTATTTTAAACGAGGTTTATTATTGTGTAGTCTGTCTTGTTGATATAAAATTGAAAGGACTTTATAGTTTAAGAAAGTGGTTATCGCCAATATTTAGGGTATTTTCTGTAAGGGCTAATATTATTAAATAACAAAGCGATAATCGTTATAATTACAGAACCAGATAAAACAGGATTTAGTAAAAAATCCCAATGACAAGCCCCTAATATAACAACTAAAGGGTCCGCGCCTGCTGGAGGATGTGTTGTTTTGGTTAGTTGCATTATGCCAATTGCTAATCCAACACCTAAAGCAAGTGCGTACCATTGGTTGCCAAATAACCAAAAGCAACAAAGTCCTATAAATGTTGAAATTAAATGTCCCCCAATAATATTTCTTGGCTGAGCTAAAGGGCTATCTGGTACACCAAAGGCCAGTACACAACTAGCTCCAAATGGAGCCATAATAAAAGGTAACTCTAGGTTTTTAGTAAGAAAAGCTAATATTGTAATGGTTATAAAGCCACCAAGTGCTGAATAAATTGAAAATTTAACGGATACTGGTTTTGGACTTTTATTTACAGTTTTAAATTTTACAATGTAATTTTTCATTTTGCTAGAATTGGTTTTTTAGATAATATTTTAAGTTCTAATTTTATGTTGCTGGATAACGTCATAGATTTTTAGTATCATTTGAGGAATTTCAGATATCAATATTTATAAATCTGAGTAAAAAGCAAACCTCTTTTAAACTACTTTAAAAGAGGTTTAGAGTATTGATTTATGGTAAAAGTATGGGAATTTAAGTTTCTAAGTTTCATAAATATAATTTATACTTATTTACGTTTTATAAATATCTGTCAGACTCATTAATTTCAAGGTCATTTATACTTGCATATCTTTTTTTCATAAAGCCATTTTCATCAAACTCCCAGTTTTCATTTCCATAAGCTCTAAACCAATTTCCATCTTTGGTTTGATATTCATATTCAAATCTTACTGCGATTCTGTTTTCGGTATGTGACCAATACTCTTTTTTTAGTTTATAATTTAATTCTCTATTCCATTTATCGGTTAAGAATTTTACAATTTCTTCTCTACCATTGACAAAAGTACTTCGATTTCGCCATTCGCTGTCAATGGTATATGCTAATGATACTTTTTCTGGATCCTGTGAGTTCCAGGCATCTTCAGCCATTTGAATTTTCTGTTTTGCGGTTTCCAACGTAAAAGGAGGAAGTGGATGTTTCTGTTCCATTTTGTTATTAATTAAGTTATACTTTCTACTATTTCTATTGATTTGTTTACAATTTCGTTTGACTCGAACAATTGACTTTCTATAATAGAGCCTTCAAATAATATGTAAATATGTGTTGCTAATAATTCATCCTCAACCAACTGATTAAAGAATATTCTCAAATCATTTTTGTGTGATTGGATTACTCTAAGAATGTTTTGTTGTTCTTTTGATATTTCGGATAAAATATTTAAGAAACTACAACCTCTGAAATTTTCCCTTTCATTCATTTGTATAATAAAGTCAAATGCACTTAAAATTTTTTCTTTCCGATTTTTAGATTTTGAAGTGAATTCTATAAGCTTACTAAACCAATATTCATGTCTTTTATTTAGAAATTCAATGCACAAGTCATCCTTAGATTTAAAATGTTGGTAAAAACTAGCTTTTGCAACATTTGCTTCACTTATGATCT
>Ga0247805_1000134_pt1 | contig 48835 bp, 60 predicted proteins | sample UWRJL044104R1_FD_180930 | JGI IMG/M metagenome (GOLD analysis project Ga0247805, IMG submission 180930) | Plant litter microbial communities from Arlington Agricultural Research Station in Wisconsin, United States - UWRJ-L044-104R-1 | ecosystem: Environmental > Terrestrial > Plant litter >...
GAGTCGCGCAGCAGCTGCGCGTCGAGGGCGGGCGGTAGCCATTCGAGAAGCGTCGCGAGCGACGACCAGGTTTCGAGCTCGTCATCGGAGAAAGGCATACCCGCAGCTTACTTGACTGGGAAAGTTAACCCGCTACTGTTTAGTTGACTGAGCAAGTAAACGACGGAGCAGGGACATGGATCTACAACTGGCAGGCAAGCGCGCTTTTGTGAGCGGATCGACGCAAGGCATCGGCTTTGCGATAGCGAAGGGGCTGCTCGACGAGGGCGCATCGGTCATCATCAACGGCCGCGATGAGGCAAAGGTCGCGGCCGCAGTCGACACGCTGAGCACCGGCGGTGCCAACGTCGAGGGAATCGCAGCAGACTTCGCCCACCCGGCCCAAGTGAAGTTACTGCTCGAGCAGATCGGCGACATCGACATCCTGATCAACAACGTCGGTGCCTTCGAGATCAAGCCGTTCGCTGACATCAGCGACGACGATTGGCAGCGCTACTTTGACGTCAACGTGATGAGCGGAGTGCGGCTGTCGCGGCAGGTATTGCCCGACATGCTCGCGCGCGGCTGGGGACGCATCGTCTTCGTCAATAGCGAGTCAGCGGTAAACGTGCCCGCCGACATGATCCACTACGGGGCGTCGAAAGCGGCGATGCTCGCACTCGGCAACGGGCTCGCCAAGCTCACGCGCGGCACGGCCGTCACGGTGAACTCGATCCTCGGTGGGCCGACGTACTCCGACGGAGTTGCTACTGCTGTCGGCCAGATCGCCCAATCGCAGGGCATGGATGTCGCGGACCTCAAAGCCGCGATCGCCGCCAGCAACGCGACATCCATTCTGCAGCGGTTTATTGAGCCGAACGAGATCGCGAGCCTTGCCCTCTACCTCGCGAGCCCGCTGTCGTCGGCAACGAACGGAGCCGCAGTCCGTGCCGACGGCGGGGTGCTGACCGGCACGATTTAGCTGTCGATCGCGGCCATGTTGCCCTCGTCGTGGCGCGCGCCTGCGGCCGGAGTGAGCGCATCGAGTCGCTCGACCTGGCTCGGCGTCAGTTCGACAGCGTCGGCGGCCGTGTTCTCTTCAACCCGCGAGACGCGGCGGGTGCCGGGGATCGGCGCGATGTCCTCTCCACGGGTGAGCAGCCAGGCGAGGGCCGTCTGCGCCGGGGTCGCACCGATCTCGGCACCGATGGCCTGCACCTCGTCGACGATCGCGAGGTTGCGTACGAAGTTCTCACCCGTGAAGCGCGGATTGGTCTTGCGCCAGTCGTCGTCTGCGAAGTCGTCAACGCTGCGAATCTGCCCTGTGAGAAGTCCGTGACCAAGCGGCGAGTAGGGCACCAGCCCGATACCAAGTTCGCGCAGCAGCGGAAGAATCTCGTCTTCAATATCGCGCGTCCAGAGCGAGTACTCGGTCTGCAGCGCAGAGACGGGCTGCACGGCGTGCGCGCGGCGGATCGTCGCCGGGCTCGCCTCAGACAGTCCGAAGTGCAGCACCTTGCCCTCGGTGATGAGGTCGGCGACAGCTCCGGCGGTCTCTTCGATCGGCGTCGCGCGGTCGACGCGGTGCTGGTAGTAGAGGTCGATGTGGTCGGTGCCGAGGCGGCGAAGCGTTCCCTCGACCGCGGCCTTGACGTTCGCTGCGCTGCTGTCGACAGTGCCCGGGCCGCCGCCGGAGTGCGAGACAAGCCCAAACTTCGTCGCGATGACAACGCCGTCGCGTCGACCGGCGAGCGCGCGCCCGACGATCTCTTCACTCAAGAACGGGCCGTAAATCTCAGCGGTGTCGATGTGGGTCACGCCGAGGTCGAGAGCTCGATGGATCGTGCGGATCGACTCCGCGTCGTCCAAGCCACCTTCCGATGTGTAGGTGCCGGCCATGGTCATGGCCCCTAGGCCGATTCGGGAGACTTCGAGTGCGCCAAGGTGTGCGGTCTTCATAACCTTCTTCTTTCGATGGATGTCGCGGCCACTGCTATCGGCCGTGCTTCGAGTCAACCCGCAGCGGGCACGCCTAGCGCGGCCCCGCCTATGGGTGCACTGGCAGACCCCCTCTTGGGTGAGCGGCGAGGCGTAAGTTCGAAGTTATGAACCCCCACGACGACCTCAGCGAGTTTCTGACCACGCGTCGGGCGAAGCTGAGCCTCGACCAGGTCGGCCTGCCCGACTTCGGCGGTCGACGACGTGTTCCCGGACTTCGCCGCGAAGAGGTCGCGCTACTCGCCGGGATGAGCGCGGAGTATTACAAGCGACTCGAGCGCGGCACTGCTTCCGGCGTCTCGGAGTCCGTGATCGACGGAGTGAGCCGTGCGCTCAAACTCGACGAGGCCGAGCACGCTCACCTCTACGACCTCGTGCGCGCGGCCAACGCGGGCACGCGACCGCAGCGCACGCGCACCACGCGCAAGACCCAAATCAGTGCGACTACTCAGCAGACAATCGACGCGATGTCGACGGTGCCGGTGTACGTGCAGAACGGGCGGCTCGACGCTGTCTCGACGAATCAGCTCGGACGCGCGCTGTTCTCGGTCATGTTTGAGCAAGCTTACGAACAGGTCAACGCCGCCCGCTTCACATTTCTCGACCCGAACGCTCAGACCTTTTACCGCGACTGGGAGGCGAACGCCCGCCAAATCGTCGCGATCCTCCGAGCCGAAGCCGGACGTTCGCCCTACGACCGACAACTGAGCGATCTCGTTGGAGAACTCTCCACTCAGAGCGAGGTGTTCCGCACGCTGTGGGCCGCGCATGATGTGCGCGAACACCGCACCGGGATCAAGAGCGTGACCCACCCTGTCGTCGGTGACCTCGACCTGAACTTTCAGTCGATGGATCTCTCGTCGGATCGCGGGCTCACGATGATCGTCTTCTCGGCCGAGCCGGGCTCCCGGTCGCTCGAAGGTCTGCAGCTGCTCGCCAACTGGGCGGCAACGAGCGTCAGCTCTTCCGCGTAAAGACGTAGTGCACAACGCCCGACGGTGACGCGGTCGCTTCCACGTCGAATCGCTCTTCCAAGGCCTCCTGGCCATCCCAGAGTCGAACACCACGACCGAGGATGATCGGTGAGACAACGACGTGTAGGTGGTCGACGAGGTCGGCGTCGAGAAACTCGCGCACGACTGTTGGTCCGCCGCCGAGCCGCACGTCGAGCCCGCCTGCCTGCTCGAACGCGAGGTCGAGGGCGTCGCGCGGCGACAGATCGCGAAAGAGGAATGTCGTCTCGCCCACCACGAGGTCTTCGCGCGCGTGATGCGTGAGCACGACCACTGGCGAATGGAAGGGGGGCTCCTCACCCCACCATCCGCGCCATCCATCGTTCGTCCATGGGCCTTGCTGCGGGCCGAACTTGCGCCGACCCATAATCTCGGCGCCGATGCCGTCGTTGGTTGCGGCGGCGAATGCGTCGTCGATACCGGTGGTTCCGCTGCCGATGGACTCGTCTTCGTGGCCTGACATGCTGACGAAGGTGCGCGTCGGAAAGAACCAGTTCATAAGCCGCTGGCCGGCATGACCGAACGGCGTCTCGAGAGATTGCCCCTCACCCGTTGCAAAGCCGTCGAGGGAGATCGCAAGATTGTGAACGCGAAGTCTGGTCATGGCGCCCACTGTAGAACGCTCAAGTCAGGTCTGCACCAACTTTTCGCAGTGGGAATGAATAACCGACAGGTGTAGGTTTAAATGTATGCGAACGCATGCACGGCATGTAGTCCGCTCCCCACGAATTGCAGAAAGAAAAGGAAGTGGTCACTGTGACCAGGTTTGACAGCAAGGTAGCCATCGTCACCGGCGGCGGCAGCGGAATTGGCGCCGAGATCTCCCGAGAGCTCGCGGCAGAGGGCGCGTCGGTCGTTGTTACCGACATCCGCCTTGAAGCAGCACAGTCGACGGTTGATGAGATCGTCGCGGCCGGCGGCAAGGCAGCAGCCTTCGCGCAGAACACCGCCAAGTGGCAGGACTCAGAAGCAGCGGTTGTCTTCGCGAAGGAAACCTTCGGCGGCCTGCACCTCGCCGTCAACAACGCCGGCATCGGCGCCGCACCGCAGATGATCGGTGACTACGACATCGAGGCATGGGACCGCGTTCGCGCCGTCGACCTCGACGGTGTCTTCTACGGCCTCAAGTTCCAGCTGCCGGCGATCGTTGAAGCGGGCGGCGGAGCCGTCGTCAACATGGCCTCGGTTCTCGGCTCGGTCGGCATCGTGCAGAACGCCGCGTACGTAACGAGCAAGCACGCGCTCATCGGCCTCACGAAGGTTGCAGCCCTTGAGTACACCGCCCTCGGCGTGCGCACAAACGCGGTCGGCCCGGGCTTCATCGACACTCCCCTCGTGCGCTCCAGCCTCTCCCCCGAGGCTCTCACCGCACTCGAGGGCGAGCACGCGTCACGCCGCCTCGGCACCGACAAGGAGGTCGCCGCCCTCACGCTGTTCTTGCTGAGCGACGCTGCGTCCTTCATCTCGGGCAGCTACCACCTCGTTGACGGTGGCTACTCGGCTCACTAGTCGCTTTCGGTTGCGCGCCGCCGATCACGCGGCGCGCACCCACTGGCAGACTTGACGCATGCGCCACGGAATCGTCATCCTGCCCCAGGACCCTTGGACCGAGGGCCGCCGCAAGTGGACTCTCGCCGAAGAGCTCGGCTTCGACCACGCGTGGACCTACGACCACCTCTCCTGGCGCTCGCTCGCCGATGAGCCCTGGGCCGCGACGATCCCTACCCTGACCGCAGCGGCGGCAGTCACCTCGCGGATCAAGCTCGGCACCTTCGTCGCCTCACCCAACTTCCGGCATCCCGTGCCGTTCGCGAAAGACCTCGCGACTCTCGACGACATCTCCGGCGGCCGTTTTATCCTCGGTGTCGGCTCCGGCGGAACCGGCTTCGACGCGTTCGTTCTCGGCCAGCGTGAACTCACGCCCCGCGAGCGCCACGAGCGCTTCACCGAGTTCGTCGAAGACCTCGACACGCTGCTGCGCTTCGAAAGTGATGGCGCCATCTCCTTCGAGGGCGAGTGGTTCACCGCCGTCAACGCACGAATGGTCGGCACCCCGGCCCAGTCGCCCCGCCTGCCGTTTGTGCTCGCCGCCAACGGCCCCAAGGGTCTCGCCCTCGTCGCGAAGCACGCGCAGGGCTGGGTCACGACCGGCCCCGACGGGGTTCACGACGACGACTGGTGGCGCGCCGTGGCAGAACTTTCGGAGCGATTGGATGTCGCGGCGCAGACTGCTGGCCGCGACATCCACTCGATCGATCGCTACCTTGCCCTCGACATGAACGGAACCTTCTCGATGTCGAGCGTCGCGGCTTTCGAGGATCAGGTTGCGCGCGCCGCCGAGCTCGGTTTCACCGATGTGATCTCGCACTGGCCGCGTGCCGAGGGGATCTACGCGGGCGCGGAAGACGTGCTGCTCGAGGTAGCCGCGCGCTTCTAAGAATGGGCCTAGACGCCAGCGAAGCGCGTGATCGCGACGAACAGCGGCAGCACGAGCAGTACGAGGTTGAACGGGATGAACTTAAACTCGCGCTCACGCACGTGGTACGCGATGGCCAGGATCATCACGAGCACGAGGCCGCTCGCGGCGATCGGGGTGAGAATCGGCGCGATGCCGGTGAGCGCGGGGAGAATGACGCCGATGCCACCGAGCACCTCGACAGCTCCGATGAAGCGAAGCAGGCGAACGCCCGTGTGCTTCACGAAAGGAAAGTTGTCGGGCAGCTTCGCTGCGGGCATCGTGACCTTGCGGCCGCCGGCCATGATGTAGAGAAGAGCGGTGAGGGCCGAGATGATCCAGACGGCGATGAGCATTGTCGAACTCCAATAGTTATGATTTGTTACTAAAGCACAAATCGTAACCAGTAGTTGACATGTCTACAAAAGGCACACGGAGGTAACCGTTGGCAAACGAGCGAATGGACGCAATGTGCGACTCAGGTCGCAGCGTTGTTGTGCGCGATGCGCTCGAGCGCATCGGTGACAAGTGGAGCCTGCTCGTCATCGGGATGCTCGAAGAACAGCCGCTGCGATTCACCACCCTCAAGCACAAAGTGCCCGGTATCTCGCAGCGCATGCTGACCCTCACGCTGCGGCACCTTGAGCGCGATGGGCTGGTGTCGCGCACCGCTTACGCCGAGGTTCCGCCGCGGGTTGAGTACGCACTCACGCCGCTCGGAGTTCGCTTGTTGCCGCCCGTGCTCGAGCTCGCGCGGTGGGCGCTCGAGAGCGAACGCGAGATTCTGGCCAACCGCGAGGCCTTCGACGGAGTGCTGGGTCTACCCTCGAAGGCATGACCGCGAGAATCGCCAACGTCACAATCCACGCTGAGAATCCCACTGCGCTCGCCCATTTCTGGGCCGCCGTGATGGGCTACCCCGCCTTCATGGGCTGGCCGTCTGACGAGATTGCAGCGCTGAGAGCGGCGGGCTTCAGCGACGACGACCTGGCTGAGCGCGCCGAAGCCTGGGACGGCGACCCGACCCACCAGCGCTTCTACTTCACGCGCTACAACCACGAGCGTCGGCAGCGCAACCGCATGCACATCGACATCACTCCGTTCGACGACCGGCGGGCAACACGCGAAGAACTCGTGGTCGAGCGCGAGCGCCTGATCGCGCTCGGTGCGTCACTCGAGCAGACATTGGATGGCGCGTGGGGACCGTTCGAGGAGTTCGCGATCATGATGCGTGACCCCGAGGGCAACGAGTTTTGCCTGCAGTAGTTGACGGCGAATGGCAGAGTGGAAATATGGATGCCGATCGAGAGCTCACCGCGATGGATGTCGCGCTCGAATCGAAGATCATCGAACTGCTCGGCCAGCGTGCCGCTGACGCGACGATCTGCCCCTCCGATGCCGCGAGGGCGGTTCGCCCAGACGACTGGCGCGACCTGATGCAGCCAGCGCGGGATGCAGCTCAGCGCCTGGTCGCCAACGGTTCCGTCACCATCACCCAGCACGGAGAGGCCGTCGACCTGGCGACATCGCGTGGGCCGATTCGCATTCGGCGCAATCCGTCCGCTTAGGGCGCGAGTCGTTCCAGCTCGGCGAGCGCCTCTCGCGCGCGCCCGATGCGCTCCTCGATGCCGCACTCCCACCAGCGCGGCCCACGCTCGCCCAGCCCGTGTTTGGCGAGCCCGACTCGCACACGTGCAGCGGCCGTAGCCTCGGCGTCGCCCGCCCGTCGGGTAACGCCAACCGCCGAGCGAGCGCGACCCAGGTGCGACTTGAGTGCCACAACCAGTTCGTCGGGCAATTCGGGATCGGTTCGCCGCCAGCGCCGGCCGTTGATGACGAGCCAGCGCTCGTCGTCGTGCGCGTCCGAACTCATGTGTGCTCACCTATCCCTTCTTGGGTCATAGGCATGGCTCCGTGTCGAAAGTGCAAAAACTGTGGTTTGCGCTTGAGCACACCACAATTTGCGCACTCTGGCGAGCCGCTAGCGCAAACTCAAAAAATGCTTAGAGCCGCTGGCACTCGAAACCGCCCGGTGCTAAAAAAATAACTGGGTCTCGCAAACCCGTCGTGAGACCTTCATTCGGATACGAAAGGAGACTGTCATGTCCAACCCGTTCGATGCCCTCAGCCAGTTCGACCGCCTCGCCTCAAGCGTCTTCGACACGGCCCTAACTCCTCGCCTGATGCCGGTCGACCTTTTTCGCGAGGGCGACCAGTATGTGCTCAGCGCCGATCTGCCCGGAATTGATCCCGCGTCCGTAGATCTCGACGTCGACGGCCAGCTGCTGACGATTCGCGCAGAGCGCCAGGCTCCCGCCGATGAGCAGGTCAAGTGGCTCACGCATGAGCGCCCGCACGGCAGCTACATGCGTCAGTTCACACTGGGCAACGGAGTCGACGCCGAAAAGATCACCGCCAACTACGAGCACGGCGTGCTGTCGGTGATCATTCCTGTCGCCGAGCGCGCAAAGCCGCGCAAGATTCAGGTGGCCGCTGTCGCGGATGACACGAAGCAGGTGGGTGCATAAAACCCGGCATCACGGCTCAGTAGAACTGCGAGTGCCCCGATCTTGGTCGGGGCACTCGCATGCTTACGAGCGGGCGATGCCGTCAAGCAGTGCGCTCGCGAGCAACTCCGCGGGCTGCTCGGTAATCGAGCGCAGAAACACCGAGAAGAGGGTGGCACCCATCAGCGCACTGGCAACGACCTCGACAGGCGTGCCGGGATTGAGCTCACCTGAGTCGATCGCCTTGTGCAGTCGCTCCTCGAGTCCCCGCCGATACGGCCCCGCGACCTTGTCGTGAAACGCCTGAGCGACGATGTCGCTCTCGGCGGTTGCGGCGGTGAGCAGCCGGGCCCGGGCTGCGGCGTGCTCTTCGTCGAGCCCTCGCGCGAAGTCGGCGAGCCATGATGTCAGATCCGCTCGGATGTCGCCGCTGTCAGGTATCGGAAGTTCGGTGGGCAGCATCCGCCCGTCTGTAATGCATTCGGCGACGATGGCGTCTTTCGAGTCCCACCAGCGATAGAGGGTTTGGCGCCCAACGTGGGCGCGGGCCGCTATGCCCTCGAGCGTGAGGCGCGAGTAGCCGCCCTCGAGCAGCAGCTCTTTCGTCGCGTCAAGAATCGCATTGCGCGACTTCTCGCTACGAGGCCGACCGAGAGCTGCACCTGACATGTTCTGAGGCTAGCAATGCGGATAGAGTTGGGATTACGAGACATAGATGTCTCGAATAAAACAAGGACACCAATGAGACTCGAAAATAAGATCGCCATCATCACCGGGGCTGCGGGCGGAATGGGCGCGGCCGGTGCACTGCTCTTTGCGCGCGAGGGTGCAAAGGTCGCCGTCGTCGACATCACCGAAGAGCGTGCGCAGCCGACGGTCGACGCGATACACGCGGCCGGTGGCGAGGCGATCGCAATCGGCGGCGACATCACAAAGACCGACGACGTCAAGCGGATCGTGGCGCGCACCGTCGCAGAACTCGGCGTTCCTAACGTGCTGTTCAACAATGCGGGCGTCGATCTCGAGAACAAGGCGAAGACCATCGATGTCGACGAAGACGTCTTCGACCGGGTCATGGAGATCAACACCAAGGGACCGTGGCTCATGATGAAGTACGTCGTTCCGCACATGATTGAGGCGGGCGGCGGCTCGATCATCAACACGGCATCGACGGGCGCGTTTATCCCGGTGAGCTCGGCGGCCTACTCTGCATCGAAGGCGGCGGTTGTTATGCTCAGCAAGGTCGCGGCGAATGAACTCGGCGTACACGGCATTCGCGTCAACACCCTGAACCCGGGCGCGACGACAACGCCGATGGCCGAACACCAGCGCCAGGAGATGCTCAACCGCGGCATCCCCGCGGAGACCCTCGACGCCGCAATGGCCGGGATGTCGGTGCTCGGCCGCTTCGGAACGCCTGAGCAGGTCGCCCAGATGGCGCTCTTTCTCGCGAGCGACGACTCGAGCAACGCCACTGGTGCGGACTTCTTTGTCGACGGTGGCCTGCGTAACATCGGTGCTACCTACGGTATGAAGTAGCCATGACTTTTCTCGGATACCTGATCGTGGCTCTAGCCAGCATCTTCCTGAGCAATGCAGTGCCACACGCAACACGGGGCGGTGCGGGCTACCTGCATCGGGTACCGTGGCGCGTTCCAGCCTCACCCGCGGAGAACGTTCTTTGGGCAGGCATTAACCTCCTCATCGGAATCTGGCTGGCATATTGGGGGTCGACGTTTGGTCTCTTCATTCCGCTCGCCCTGACGGTGGGGGTTGTCGTGGGCGGCGGTTTTCTCGCCCTGATCGGCACGCGCTTCTACAAGCATCCCGAGGAGCGCGGGCAGCAGATCGACTGAGACAACACCCGGCGGGGTTGATCGACTCGATAACCCGGACTAGCGTCGGCGCTCTATCCGAGAGGCGACGACAGTGAACGAGACCCGGCGACACCTGGAGCGATCGGCGGTGACGCTGTTCGTCGGCTCCGCCCTGGTCATGGCCATCCTGTGCGGAGCGATCATCATCTCGGGCTGGTTCGCGGGAGTGATTGACGACGGACCGGAACGGGTGTTCTGGGCCGGCGCGATTCTCGAGCTGCTTATGGTGTTTGTGTTCGGTGCGGCGGCGTTTCCGGGCGGGGATGACGATGCCCGCGCCATCCACCGCGTACGCCGTTTGATGCGCGTCGGGCTTGTGCTGTTCGCGCTGGCGCCCGTGCTGTGCCTCGGTGCCCTGGTCGTGAACTTCTACTATTAGCGCGCAACTCTAAGCAAGCCCCCAGCCGGTTTCGGCGCCCCGCGTAGTCTGGCCGGATGCCTAACCCGAAGACCGCTGCCCGCTCCTCCCGCAACAGCACTCCGCTCCGCGCCGTCGCCCGCACCGGCTACGCGATGAACGGTGTCGTCAACGCGATCATCGGTTTCATCGCAATCGGCATTGCGGTCAGTGGCGGCGGCAGCGCCGATCAGTCGGGCGCGTTCGCGGCAATCGGATCGAACCCGATCGGCGCAGTTGCCCTGTGGTTCGTTGCGATCGCACTCGCCGCTCTCGGAATCTGGTACCTCATTGGCGCGTTTCTCAACCGCGACGCCGACAAGAAGAAGCGTGCCGCCAACATCGCCATCGAGGCCGGAAAGGGCATAGCGTATCTTGCCTTCGCCGCAACGGCTTTCGGCTTCGCAATCGGCGGCGGCAGCGACAGTTCGAAGCAGTCGACATCGTTCACCGCCGACCTTCTCGCGACCCCCGGCGGCGTCATCCTGGTCGTGGTAATCGGCCTCGCCATCTGCGGCGTCGGCGCCTACATGGTGCGCAAGGGTGTCACGCGCAAGTTCGAAGAAGACCTGACGATGCCCACCGGCACCGCCGCGAAGGGTGTGCGCGCTGTCGGCATCGCCGGCTACGTCGCGCGCGGCATTGCCTTGTTCGTCGTGGGCATCCTTTTCGTCGTTGCCGCCTTCACCGCCGACTCCAGCAAGGCAACAGGCTTGGATGGCGCGCTCAAAGCTTTGGCCACGTTGCCGTTCGGCCAGCTGATCCTCATCGTCGTCGGACTCGGCTTCATCGCATACGGCGTGTACAGCGTGGCCCGCGCGCGACTGGCGAAGCTCGACTAGTCGCTGGTCGGGCGTTGACGCTGCTGCTTGGTCTCCGAACGCTGCTTTTTCGCGGCGAGGTGGCGGCGGGCCGAGCCGCGCGTTGGCCTCGTCGCTCGACGCAGCGGACCGGGTGGCGCGAGCGCGTCGCGAACGAGCGACGCGAGGGTCTCAAGCGCGGTTTCGCGATTGCGCAACTGCGATCGCTGCGTCGAAACGGTGACAGTGAGCGCTCCGTTGGCGAGACGCCGGCCGAGCTTCGTGAGCAGCAGTACGCGCTGGTCGTCGCTCAGCACGCCCGACTCAGCGATGCTCCAGGTCAGCTGAACGCGGCTGTCCGAGGTGTTGACGTGTTGCCCGCCCGGCCCGGATGAGCGCGAGAACTTCCAGCGCAGCTCCGAGTCGGGGATGCTGAGGGTGGGCGTCACCTCGAGGTCCATGCGGCAACTTTACGCCGCCACGTGGAAGGTCTCGGCAAAGCGATCAAGCAGGGTGCCGCTCCCGCGCAACACCTCGATCTTGCCCGTGGCGATCGCACGAGCTGGGGCGAGCTCGCCAGATATCAGGCGATGGATGCCGCTGCTCGCGGTGAAGGCGAGGTCAACGGGCCCGGTCTCGCGTGCCACGGCGAGGGTGGCGCCATCCACTCGTATGAGCAACTCGTCGGCGCCGAAGCTCGCCGCATACGTCGTCGCTGGCAGCTTCGCGGCGACACCTGCGCGGAAGGCCGTGCGCAGGTCCATGGCCATCGAGTCGGGCGTGATGACCTGTTCAAGACGCGGCTCATCGAGGGCCTTGAACCCCCAGGCACCGAGCGCGAGCACAACGGGCTCGAGCTCGCGGCCGTATTCGGTCAGGTCGTAAACGATGACGCGCGAGTGCGGAACCCGGCGGATGATGCCGGCGGCCTGCAGTTCTTTGAGGCGCGCCGACAGGATGTTGCTCGGGATGCGCGCGAGTCCGCCTGCGAGGTCGCTGTAGCGGCGCGGGCCCACGAGCAGATCCCGAATGATGAGCAGTGACCAGCGCTCGCCCACGAGTTCGAGGGCTCGTGTGACGCCGCCGTACTGGCCGTAGTCGCGTGCGGCCATTAGGGCTCTACTCCTGCTGAGCGGCGAAGGCTTCGGGGCCTTGGGCGGCAGCTACTGGATCCATCCAGCCGAAGTCGAGCACGTTTCCGTCGGGGTCGGTCACTCCGCGCTGGTACATAAAGCCGTAGTCGGTGGCCTCGCCCGGCTGCGTGCCCCCAGCTGCGATGCCTGCTTCGACCGCTGCGTCGACCGCCTCGCGGCTGTCGAGGAAGATCGCCGTCGACACCGATGGGTTCTTGGCGTTATCGCCGATGGGCAGCTCGGTGAAGGTCTGGAAGTACTCGCGCGTGAGGATCATGAAGTAGTTGTGACCATCTTCAACGACAACGCACGCGGCGTTGTGATCGGTGAACTGGGGGTTGATGCTGAACCCCAGGGCTTCGTAGAAGGCCTTTGCACGATCGAGGTCAGTGACGGGCAAGTTGACGAACATCTGGGGCATTGCGAACTCCTTCGTTGATTGTGAAACCAACACTTGCAAAAAACAAGTAGCGCGTCAAGGGGCAAACTCCGTAGCCTCGAAGCATGAGCTTCAGCATCGAAGACCTGGTGGTGCCCGCCGAGATCACGCCCGACTGGATCGCCATGGTGCGCGTGCGCAACGAGGTCGAGGCAGAGGCCGTGGGCAACTACGACCTATCGCGCGAACCCGGCGAGCTGCTGCCCAAATGGCAGAACCCGCTCGAGCGCAAGGCAATGGTGCTCGCCCGCGTTGACGGCGAGATCGTGGGGCGCGGCGTTTACGAGACCGATACTGACAGCCTCACGACCTGGGTCTCGGTCGAGGTACTCCCGGCCTTTCGCAACCGTGGAATCGGCTCGACCCTGCACGACCGGCTCGTCCAGCTTGCCCGAGCCGAGGGCAAGACCGCGATGCAGGACTACGTGACCGAAAAGGTCTCCGACACAACCGATGTCATCGACTCGCCGACGGGATTCGGCTCCGTTCCGCGTGACACCGCCTCGAGCCGCTTCCTCCTGAAGCACGGCTATGCCCTCGAGCAGGTCGGGCGCATGAGCCGTCTCGACCTGCCTGTCGACATCTCGATGCTGCATTCAGAGGCGATGGATGTCGCGGGGCCCAACTACGTGGTGCGCACCTACGTCGGCCGCACCCCCGAAGAACTTCTCGAAGACATGGCCGCGCTGCGCCGAAGCATGTCTGACGCGCCCAGCGGCGGGATGGACACCGAGAGCGCCTGGACGGCCGACCGTGTTCGCGCCGACGACGATGCCATGGAGAACTCGCCGCGCACGATGCTCACCGCGATGGTGCACCACTCCCCCAGCGGCGAGGTGGCCGGTTACACCGAGCTCGACGTGCCGCCCGAGTTGCACCGACCCGTCGCGCAAGGCGACACCATCGTCGTGGCGGCGCACCGTGGGCATCGCCTCGGCATGCTGCTCAAACTTGCGAACATCGCACTTCTAGAAGACGTGGCTCCGGGCCATCCATCGATCACGACGTCCAACGCCGTAGACAACACGCACATGCTCGCTGTCAACGAGGCCGTCGGTTTCGTCGCGTGGGCGTCAATGGGTGCGTGGAAGAAACCGCTCGACTGAGCGTGCAGTCACTCTAGACAGGTGACTCGCCGGTCACTTATTATTGCCGCATGAGTTCCACGGACACCGACGCGGTCATCGCAGCGATTGCTGACCCGACGCGTCGCCGCATCCTTGACGCACTCCGCGCAGAGGATGGCCAACCGGTCGCAGCGCTCGTTGACGCTGTGGCGCCGCTGGGCCGCCACGTTGTGCTCAAGCACGTGCGTGTGCTCGAGGCCGCCGGGCTGGTCGTCACCCGCAAGGTTGGGCGACAGCGGCTCTGCTACCTCAACGCAGTGCCCATCGTTCAACTCGCCCAACGCTGGATCGATGACTTCGGCGCGCGGGCCTCCTCGGGGCTTCTCAATCTGAAAACCGATCTCGAGCGAAAGGTCGAGCTCTAACGAAAGGAAAAACCGTGACCGCCGATCGCATCTACCAGGTAACAATCGCTGCGACACCAGAAGAAACCTGGGCCGCTCTCACCGACCCCGACCGGGTGCGCAACTACTACTTCGACACAGCAGTGCGCACAACGTGGGAGGTTGGATCCCCGATCGACTACGTCGGCGACGACGGCGAGGTCGCAATGACCGGGGTCGTCACGAGCTATGACCCGCCGCGGTCTTTCGCGCATACGTTCATCGCCACGTGGTCGGAAACGCCCGACGACCAGGGCTCCCTCACCTGGACCGTCGAACCCCACGACGAAGGCACAGTTGTGACGCTCGTGCACGCGGGCGGCAGCGGAGCAGAGACCGCCGACGGATCGCAGGAGCTCGTCGACGGCCTCAAGGCATACCTCGAGGGTGCGGCGACCTAACGCCAACCCTCGACATGTTTACACCGTCTACATAAACTTCAGGCATGGCCACGACAGACGACTCGCACGCCGGCGCCGCGACATCCATCGCTTCGAACGAACCTCCGGTCGGTGGTGCGCGCACCTTTGCGCAGGTGCTTGTGAACACGGCCGTCGCAAACGTGACGACGAGCTACCTCTGGTGGGCGCTCACGTTCTGGGTCTATCTGGAGACGAGGTCGGTGCTCGCGACGGGCATCATCGGCGGCGCATACATGCTGCTCGTCGCGCTCTGCTCGATGGCTTTTGGCACGATCGTCGACCGGCATCGCAAGCATCGGGTGATGGTCTTTGCGGGCGCGTTCACGTTTGTTGCGTTCGCGATCAGCCTCGGGTTCTACGCGGCGTTCGACGAGGCGGTGCTGCTTGACCTCGGCGGGCCGATGTTCTGGCTGTTCAGCGGGGTGATCCTGATCGGGGCGGTCGTCGAGAATATGCGCAACATCGCGCTGTCGACGGTGGTGACGCTGCTGATTCCGGTAGAGCGGCACGCGAACGCGAACGGGCTCGTTGGCACAGTGCAGGGCATCGCGTTTATGGTCACGAGCGTGTTCAGCGGACTCTCGATCGGCCTGCTCGGCATGGGCTGGACGCTCATCATCGCCATTTTGCTGTCGGCCGCCGCGCTTGTGCACCTGCTGTTTCTCGACATCCCCGACAAGCAGCCCGTGGTTGAGAAGAACCGTCCACTGATCGACCTGCGCGGCAGCATCACCGCAGTTCGCGCGGCGACCGGGCTCTTCGCGCTCATTATCTTCTCGACCTTCAACAACCTCATCGGCGGCGTCTACATGGCGCTGATGGATCCGTATGGTCTCGAGCTGTTCCCCGTCGAGTGGTGGGGTGTTGTGCTCGGCATCTCGTCGACCGGCTTTATCATCGGCGGTCTTCTCGTCGCCAAGTTCGGGCTCGGCAAAAACCCGATCCGCACCCTCCTGCTGCTCGTCATCCTGATGGGCGCGCTCGGTGCACTCTTCACGATTCGCGAGTGGTGGGTGCTCTACGCGGTCGGCATCTGGATGTACATGACGCTAATCCCGGCCGTTGAGGCCGCCGAGCAGACGGTCATCCAGAAGGTTGTGCCGTTCGAGACCCAGGGCCGGGTCTTCGGTTTCGCGGCGGCATTCGAGTCGGCCGCGGCCCCGGTAACAGCGTTTCTCATCGCGCCCATCGCCGAGTTTGTGATCATCCCCTACATGAATTCGGATGCCGGTCGCTCGTCACTCGGTTGGCTCCTCGGTGACGGCACGGCCCGGGGAATCGCGCTGGTGTTCCTCGTGGCCGGTGTGGTTATGGTGATCGCGGCCGTCGCGGCGTTCTTCACCCGCTCGTACCGCACGATCTCGGCGCAGTACCTGACGGCTGAGCCGTCAGAGGCCGAGGGCGCGCGACCGTGAGATCCGCGACATCCACAATATTAATGTGGATGTCGCGGAGCCCCGGTTACGGAACGATGACCGCGCGTCCCGCCAGCTTGCCGTTGTGCAGCTTGTCGTAGGCCTCGCCTGCGGAGTCGAACGAGAACTGTTCGACCTCGATCGCGATGGCGCCGCTGCGTGCGAGCTCGACGACCTCGATCATCTCGGAGCGGCTGCCCCAGTTGACGACGCGCACCTTCACATCGAGCGGCAGCGTCAGGTAGCCGACACCGAGCGCGCCGCCGGCGACGCCGACAATGACGATCTCGCCGTCGATGCGCACCATCGACTTGGCGAGGTCGAGGGTCGGCTGGATTCCCACAAAGTCGAAGATCGCGTCGGCACCGCGGCCGCCGGTGAGTTCACGAATGCTGTCGGCGCCCTCCTGGTTGGAGTGGAACGCCTCGTGCGCGCCGACCTTTTTCGCGAGGGCGAGCTTCTCGTCGTTGACGTCGAGCACAATGACGCGCGCCGAGGTCATGGCGCGCAGGATCTGGATGGCGACGTGACCGAGGCCGCCGGCGCCGATAACAACTGCGGTTGTGCCGGGAACGAGCTTTGCAACCGAGGCCTTGATCGCGTGGTACGGGGTGAGGGCGGCGTCGGTGAGCGACGCGCTCTGCACGGGGTCGAGGTCGCCGAGCGGAACGAGGTGGCGCACATCATCGATGATCATGTACTCGGCCATTGCGCCGTCGTGGTTGATGCCGGGAGCGTCGATGCCGCGCTCGCAGTTGTTCTCGTTGCCGAGCGAGCACTGGTAGCAGCGGCCGCAGCCCCACGGTCCGTAAACGAGAACCGATTCGCCGACCTCAACGCCGGTCGTGCCAGCTCCGAGCTTGTCGACGACGCCGGCGCCCTCGTGACCGAGAGTCAGCGGCAGAGTGAAGGCGCCCTCGGGGGCGGCCATGATGAACTCGTCGGAGTGGCAAGCGCCGGCGGCAGTGACGCGCAGTCGCACCTGGCCAGGACCGGGTTCGGGGGTTTCGATCTCAACGAGTTCGGGACGGGATCCGACGGTGCGGTACTGCAGGGCCTTCATGGCGTTTCCTTCTGCGTGCGCCACTGTCCGCCGGTGCGATGCCGGCGCGGGAACAGGCACAACAATCCTGCCACTTAACCGACAGGTGTTGGACAGCCCTTCTAGTTGATGATCTCGTTGCGCGCGTCCGCGTGAAGCGCCGCCAGCCGGTCGCGCCATTCCTGCAGCGCCTCTGGCGTCAGCCTGGTCCAGTCGTCGACCTCTCGAACGACCCGGAGGCCGGCGCCGCTGCGGTATGACCGCGTCGGGTTACCCGGAAACTTCTTGTCGGTGACATTCGGGTCGTTCTCGAACTCGCCGGTCGGCTCGACCTCGTAGACGTGCGGAGCCCCATCGCCGGGGGCGAGCTCGGCGGCCAGCCCCGCGCCATCCACTATCGCGGTGAAATAGATGTGGTTCATAACCACCTCAGGGCGATAGTTGGAGTTGAAGCCCGCGGTGAGAAGGTCGCCGGGCTGCAGGGCGGCCTTGGTTCCGTGAAAGAACGGGCCGTCGTCGAGTGCGTCGGTCACGGCGCCACCGGTTCACTCGCGAAGATCTCGGCCGGGCGGTCACCGAAGTCGGGCCGCGTGAACTCGTAGTCGCCGGAGAGCAGCGGTGACGAGATCATAGAGTCGGCGCTCGAGATGTTGCAGGCGACTGCCGTGTTCCACACAGCGGCGATGCGCAGGAGTGCCTTGACGTCGGGGTCGTGCGGTTGGGGTTCCAGCGGATCCCAGAAGAAGATCAGCAGGTCGATCTTGCCCTCGGCGATGAGCGCACCGATCTGCTGGTCGCCGCCCACCGGGCCGCTCAGCAGGCGCGTCACCGACAGGCCGAGTTCGAACTCGAGCAGGGTGCCGGTCGTACCTGTGGCGTAGAGGTCGTGATGCACGAGCGTCTCGCGGTTGAAGGCTGCCCAGCGAATGAGCTCGGCCTTCTTGTTGTCGTGCGCCACAAGGGCGATCCGTCGTCTGATGCTCTTAGCCATGTCGACCTCCTGATGCGCGGTGCTCCCAGTATGGATCGACGGCCCGGGCTCCGCGACATCCAATAAGTAATGGATGTCGCGGAGGCGCACACGTTCGCTACGACTGCGCGGCGAGCAACTCGTCTACCCGCGCGTCGAGTTCGTCAGACGTGTAGTCGTGTCCGTCGCGCATAACCAGCGAGATCGCGCTCAGGGCGTCGATGGACTCGAGCGGGTTCGCGTCGAGCAGCAGCAGGTCGGCGTTCATCCCCGCGGCGATGCGACCCATCGTGTCGGACTGCCCCAGGTATGTAGCCGGGTTCGACGTTGCGGCCCGCAGAATCTCGATCGACGACAGCCCCGCGCGCCCCAGCTCGCGAAACTCGCCCTTGATGGTGCTGCCGACACCCTGCCCGTTGTTGTCGGTGCCGGTCATGATCGGCGCGCCCTCTTTCGCCCAGATGCCGATCGTCTGAAGGATGCGGTCGTAGTACTCGTGGTAGACATCGAGGTCGGCCTGCGGCGTCGCGCTGAACTTCTCGATCTCCGCGATCTCTTTGTCACGATCGGCAGCCGGCATCATCTGCAGCCACGGGTCGTCGATGTACTCCGCGTCATCCAAGCGATATTTGGTACGCACGCCGATGAGAGTCGGAACGTTCCACGTCTCTCGCTTCGCGAAGTCGGCACCCATCGCTGCCGCCCGATCTTCGGAGTAGGTGGCGAAGGTCTCCTTCAAAACGAGCAGCTGCTCTGCGTCGGTCGAGTTGGTGGCCGGGCCGAGGAAGCCCTCCTTGAGGAAGGCGTCGAATGCAGCTCCGGCGAACGGCAGCTTGACTGCCCACGAGGGGAACGGCAGACCCTTCGGAGCCTTCGCCCAGAGCTCGTCGGACTTCGACGACAGGCTGAGAAAGACACTCAGGCCGGTGCCGAGGTGCTCGATGGAGTCGAAGCCGGCCGAGGCTGCCTCCTCGATGCGCACGGGCGGCGGCATGTGCCCGGCGATGCGCAGGCCGCGCTCGTGTGCGGAATCGATCGCTGCATAAAAGATCTCGGGCTCGGTGAGAACCATCTTTATGAAGTCGGCGCCGTTGTCCCATTGGCGCGCGATCTCGTCACGAACGCCTTCGACGGTGTTCGCATTGAACGGCAAGAGCAGCTCACCCGGCATGCCAAGCAACCTCGGTGCGTGCTCATTGAAGCCAAGCCGATTCTCCGCACGGTTGGTCAGAAGGGTCTTTGTTCCCTCCATCTGACGAATGCCGGTAATGCCCTGCGCGAGCATCAGCGCGAAACCGAGCTCGGGGTTCGCCGCCTGCAGCACGTGCGTGTGCATCTCATTGAAGCCGGGTACTGCGAATCGCCCCGCCCCATCAATAATGCGCATGGATGTCTCCAGCGGCATCGTTGCGGTCGGCGCGACGGCCTCGATGCGCCCCTCGCGCACGATGATCGAGTGCTGCGGCAGCATGCCGCCGTCGACCGGGTCAACGATCGAGACGTTGTCGATGCGCACGGCCCGCGCATCCGTGCCGACCGTGCGGGGTGGCACCGATGGAAGGTTCGCTGTTCTCACGCTCTCGGCCGCTATCGCGCCCAGCCCGACGAGGGCTGCGCCGGTTCCGGCTCGCTTGAGGAAGGTGCGCCGGCTGCTCTTTTTGGGTGTCACGTCTTTACTGGGCTGTTCAGTCATGCCACCCACCATACCCACGTTTCTGATGATTTCATCAACACTGATGATTCGACGTACTATTAACGAATGCCGACCAACGACGCGCCACGCACCGACCGCCGCAAGGTGCGCACGCGAGCGGCGCTAATTGCGGCGGGCCAGGAGCTCATCCGCGACGGTCGCGACGCGAATGCCAGCATCCAGACCATCACCGATCTGGCCGACGTCGGATTCGGCTCGTTCTACAACCACTTCGCGACCAAAGACGAGCTATTCGCGGCCGCGATCGCTGCCGCGATGGTCGACTACCTCGAATGGCTCGACTCGCGCTTGCCCGCCGGAGCGGAACCGGCTCAGCGGTTATACGAAAGCGTTCGCCTGACGGGCCGGCTGGCAACCGAGTTGCCCCTGACGGCCGCGGTTCTTGCCCGCCGCTTCACGCTTGTCGAGGTGAGCGACGATTCGCTCGGTGCACGAATGCGCGGCGATGTGAGTGCCGCTCTTGCTGCCGCGGAGATTGCGCTCAGCGCCAACGAGATTCGCATCCTCTCGCTCGCCGCCTTGGGCGCGATGCAGTCAGTGCTTGCCGCAACGCCCTCCCTCCCCGCCGAAGAGACTGCAGAGGCCGGCGAGGTTCTCGCCCGCGGTGTGCTGCGGTTGATGTCGCTCTGACCTTCTCTGCCGTTGTGGATGTCGCCACTCTGAGCGCAGAATTGGCGCATGTCTGGCACACACGAGATCAAGGCACTGGGCGCTGACACCTTCGCCGCCTGGCAGGCGCTCGCCGATAAACACAACGGCGTCTGGGGCGGTTGCTACTGCTCGTACTTTCACGGCGACACCGCCGAGACGGTGAAGAGCGAGTACTCCCGCGTGGAGTTCAAAGAGCGGCTCGTACACGAGGGAGTCGCGCACGCCGCGCTCGTGTTCGACGGCGACGCCGCCATCGCCTGGTGCCAGTACGGCAGCCCGCTGGAGCTGCCCAACATCTACCACCGCAAGCAGTACGACGCTGGCGAGACCAACCTCGCTCCGTGGCGCATCACCTGCTTCTTCGTCGACCGCGACGAGCGCCGATCTGGAGTTGCGTACGAAGCTCTCGAGGGTGCACTCCACCTCATCGCGCAGGCTGGAGGCGGCGAGGTGATCTCGTTTCCGAACGAGCTCGAGCCCGGCAAGAAGACCTCGTCGTCGTTTCTCCACAATGGCACGCGTGCCATGTTCGAGAAGGCCGGCTTCACGTTCGAGCGGCACATCGGCAAGAGCAAGACGGTGATGCGGAAGACGATCGCAGCGCTCGCCTCATGAGCATGCTGCTGACGTCGGATGGCGTACTCGACGGACCCCCGCACGCGGCTCTCCTCGACCTGCTTGGCAAGCCCATCGCCGACAGCCGAACGGTGGTTGTGCTCGACGCGATGCTGCCATTCCCGGGCGACAAAGGCGACATGCTCGACCACGTGCAGAAGTACCGGGCGCTCGGGTGGGCCGAGTGCGATGTGCTCACCCTCAGTTCTGGCCCGGCATCCGGAATAGAGGCTCGACTAAGGGCTGCCGACGTCATCTTTTGCTACGGCGGCACGAATCACTGGCTCGCTGAATCGTGGCGGGCGACCGGCCTCGCGCCGGTGCTGCGCGAACTTCTGGACGAGAAGGTCTACGTGGGGATGAGCGCCGGGTCGATGATCTTCTCGACCCTGCACTCCGCAGCGGTTGACGCACTCGACGACCACGAGGAGGTCGAGATGCTCGAGCTCACGTCGGTTGGCCCGGCCATCGCACTCTTCGACTGGTTCTTCTTCGCGCACCTCGGCGCCGACTACTTTCCGGAAACCACCGACGGCTGGGCGAAGCAGACAGCGTCGCGTCTCGGCGGTGAGGCATGGTTCCTGTCAGACGGATCTGCACTCGTGCTGCGCGATCCGACCGCAGCCCCTGAGGTCGTATCGAACGGGCACTGGTTGCACTTCGACAGCGACGGGGTGCTGGTCGGGTCTGGTTAGCCAGCGGACTGCGTAGGCGAGTGCTCCCCCTCCAGACGGAGGCGGCGCCGAGCACCGTTGTGTAGGTTGGCGACGTGAGCACAGATCCGGAGTCCCGCGACTGGCAACGCGCGGTCGTGACCTCGCGCCAGCGCAAGGTTGACGCCGCGACGGCGGCCGGTCTATTCGGAGCAAGTATTCTGTCGCTTGTTCTGAGCCGTGCGATGGGACTCTGGCCGGAGCCTGCCGAACTGGCACTCAGCGCGGGCATTCTTGCACTCACGACACTTCCGCTGGCGTTCCGGCGGGTGGCGCCGTTGCCCGTGCTCGCGGTTGTCGGCGTCGCTTTCCTGCTTATTGGCGAGCTTCAGGTGCCAGAAGTCACGGTCAGCAATATCGCGCTATTTATGGCCATCTACAACGTCGGCGCTTGGGAGCGCAATCGCACGCGCGCGAACGTCGCGCGGGGAATTCTCGTCGCGGGCATGGGCGTCTGGCTGCTCATCAGCTTCTTCCGCGCGAGCACACAAGAGATCGACTTTGAGGGACCGGGCATCGGCGCATTGACCCCTATCGCTGCCTACATGCTGCAGCAGGTGCTCGTGAATGTTCTCTACTTTGCGGGTGCCTGGTGGTTCGGCGAGCACGCGTGGGCGTCGGCCCGTCAACGCGCCCTGACGGAATTCCGCACGCGACAGCTCGAAGCCGAACAGGCGAAGGCAGCCCGGCATGCGATCACGATCGAACGCCTGCGCATCGCGCGGGAGTTGCACGATGCAGTTGCCCACCACGTTTCACTCATGGGGGTGCAGGCTGCGGCAGCGCGAGCCGTGCTCGACACCAATCCGCGCCAAGCACGAGAGCAACTCGAAGCTTTAGAGTCGTCGTCGCGGTCGGCGGTGAGCGAGCTGTACCAACTGCTGGGCACACTGCGCGATGAAGAAGCGCTGGCGCCGCCGGTCACCGCGTCGCTGGGTCTCGACCTTCTTCCGGTCCTCGTTCACGACGCCGAGGCTGCCGGCCTGCGCGTGACATTTGAGCGGGTCGGCGAGCCGTTTGCCGTGCCGCCGCTCGTCGACCTCAATCTCTACCGAATCGCGCAGGAGTCGCTGACCAACGTGCTCAAGCACGCAGGACCGGCCACACGCACTCGCGTACACCTGCGCTACACCGACGATGTTGTCGAACTGGAGATCACCGATGACGGCTTGGGTCGCCCCGGTCCGAAACAACGTGGTGACGGCCTCGGCCTGCTCGGAATGCAAGAACGCATCGACACCCTCGGTGGCAGCCTCGACGTGGGCCCGCGCTCCGGTTCGGGCTGGGTAGTGCGAGCCAATGTGATGGTCGGGGTGCACGCATGACACTCGTACGAGTTGTGCTTGTGGACGACCACGCCCTCATGCGCCAAGGCATCAGCACCATACTGTCGGCGCAGTCTGACCTCGAGGTGGTGGGGAAGGCCTCCAGCGGCGAGGAAGCACTCGAGGTAGTGCGCCTCACCCGCCCCGATGTCGTCTGCATGGATGTCGAGATGCCGGGCATGGGTGGACTGGAAGCAACACGGCAGCTCGTTGCCGACCCCGCGGTGACAGCGAACATTCTTATGTTGACGACGTTCGAACGCGAGGATTACCTGCTCGCCGCGCTCGACGCGGGCGCCAGCGGATTCCTGCTGAAGAACGCGCGACCGGAGCATCTCGTCGACGGGGTTCGCGCTATTGCCGCCGGCGAAGCCCTGCTCGCTCCCGAGATGACTCGCGCTGTGATCAAACGGGCAGTGGCTCGAGACCGCGCAGAATCGACGACTTCGCCGCCGCGCGGCGTGATTCCCGAACACCTCACCGAGCGCGAGGTCGAGGTGCTGCGGCTGATGGCGGAGGGACTCTCCAATGACGAGATCGCCGAAGCACTGGTCGTCGGTCGAGCCACCGTGAAAACCCACGTGTCGAACGTGCTGATGAAGCTCTCAGTGCGCGATCGCGTGCAGGCCGTGGCGTTCGCGTACCGCTCCGGGCTGGTCGCCTGAACTCGCCTCCCCCGCACGGTGGAGACGAGTATTTCCGCCCCGCGGCGGAGGTGCGCGCGACATCCAAATCGTAGCTTTGAGATATCACCCATTTGATCCAGGAGGTCACATGCTTAGCGTGAGAAATCTCAGCCGTAGTTTCGGCAATCGTCTCGTTGTCGATGACGTCAGCTTCGACGTGGGGCGCGGTCGCCTCACCGGGTTCGTCGGCGGCAATGGCGCGGGCAAGACCACGACGATGCGGATGATTCTGGGGGTGCTCTCACCCGATTCCGGCGAGGTCATGCTCGATGACGTTCCAGTGGGCCAGAGTGCGCTTCACGGGTTTGGTTACATGCCGGAGGAACGCGGGCTGTATCCGAAGATGGAGATTGGCGAGCAGCTCGCCTACCTCGCCCGCCTGCACGGCATCGACAAGACGACAGCGACCCAGCGAGCAGATGATCTGCTTGAGCGACTGGGGTTGATCGAACGCCGCCGCGACAAGCTCGAAGCGCTGTCACTCGGTAACCAGCAGCGGGTGCAGGTGGCGGCGGCGCTCGTGCACGATCCCGATGTGTTGATTATGGATGAGCCGTTCTCGGGCCTTGACCCGCTCGCGGTTGACGAGGTCGTCGCGGTCATAGCCGAGCACGCGGCGCGCGGAGTTCCCGTGCTGTTCTCCTCGCACCAACTCGAGGTCGTGGAGCGGTTGTGCGACGACCTCGTGATCATTGCCAATGGACGCGTGCGTGCCTCCGGCGAGCGCGAAGCACTCAGGGAGCAGTACTCGGGCAACCGGTGGTCACTCGAGCTCAGCGGCGACGCGGGCTGGGTGCGCGGCATTCCGGGCGTGACCGTCGCGGAGCTTGCCGGAACGACCGCCCTTTTCGACGCCGAGCCCGACGCTGCCGATGCCGTACTTCGAGCAGCCGTTGAGCGTGGTTCAGTCTTGAGCTTCCGTCCGGTGCGGCCCACACTCGGCGAAATCTTCAGAGACATCGTGGTCGACGCTTCTGCGGCCGATGCGCAGAATGACCGAGAAGGGGCGGCAGCCTGATGAGCACGAACACAACCAAGACCGAGCGCCTCAGCACCTGGGGCGCGACGCTGCTCGTAGCGGAGCGCGAGATCCTCTCGCAGGTGCGCTCCAAGGCATTCATTATCTCCACAGTGATCACCCTTGCGCTCGTGATCGGCGGCATCATTCTCTCCAGCGCACTGGGCGGACGCACCGAGCTCACGCAGGTCGCCGTCGTCGGTTCGGTGCCCGCCGCGGTTGCAGAATCCGACGTCATTGAGGTCACGGAGGTGGCAGATCGCGACGAGGCCGAAAGCCTGATTCGATCTGAGGATGTCGCGGCAGCACTGGTGCCGGATGACAGCGCTGTCGGCTTTACCCTGATCGCTCTCGACGAGGCACCCGATGGCTTGGTCGCTGCCCTGTCGGTGAGCCCGGAGGTGGAGTTGCTCGATCCGTCGGAGACCCCGTCAGGTCTGCGCATCATCATCGGCCTGGCTTTTGGTCTGGTCTTTATGATCGCCGTTCTCGGGTCTGGCGCCACGATCATGCAGAACACGGTGCAGGAGAAGCAATCACGTGTGGTCGAGATTCTGCTCGCGGCTGTTCCCGCACGAGCGTTACTCGCCGGCAAGATTCTGGGAAACTCGGTGATCGGCGTTGGCACGGCTGCCGCGATAGCAGCCGCTGCCGCCCTGGGCCTTGCTATAACCGGTCAGGGAGAGTTGCTTGACCTGTTGTCTGCCCCGCTGATCTGGTTCGTTGTGTTCTTCATCTTCGGCTTTGTTCTGGTCGCCAGCGTCTTCGCCGCAGGTGCCGCACTCGTGTCGCGACAGGAAGACACGGGCGCGGTCATGACTCCCGCGATGATGCTCGTGATGATCCCGTACTTCGGAGTTGTATTCTTCGGCGACAACCCCACGATTATGACGATCCTGTCGTACGTGCCGTTCAGCGCTCCGGTCGCGATGCCGGTGCGCCTGTTCTTCGGCGAAGCGCAGTGGTGGGAGCCGCTGGTCTCTCTCGCGCTGCTCGTCGCGGCGACCGCCGTGGTTGTGCTCATCGCGAGCAAGATCTACACCAATTCTCTGCTGCGCATGGGATCACGAGTCTCGCTGCGAGACGCACTCAAGGCCAGCTGACCCGTCTTGACCTCGCCCAGGCGGGCGAGGTCAAGAGTCAGTTGGCGTCGGGAACCGCAATGATCTTGCCCTGCACTCCGCCTTCCGCGGCGCGAACGTGGAGCTCGGGCGCCGCAAGAAGAGCTGATCGCCGAGCTCAGAGGTTGTCGAGTCCAGCGATGAGTAGTTCGACAGCCGCTCGAGACTCCGAGGCCCACAAGGGTCGGTCGGTCGCAGACCCGATTCCGTGAAGCACGATCATTACTGCCCCGGGAGACACGTCGCCGCGGATCGCGCCGTCATCGGCAGCACGGGACATCACGTCAGCGACTGTGCGCTCGAGTTCATTTCCGCCCCCAGCCTGGGTTGCCGCGTCAACAACTCCTGCGAGTGTCAGCGCGAGGGCTGAATGGTCGACCAGATAGTCCACGAACCCACGCAGGAACGCGTCGAGGTTCTCGCGCGCCGAACGGGTCGGGTCGCGGGCCTGATCGCGGAGGGCAATCATCTCCCCCTCATACACCGCTGCAGCCAACGCTTCGCGCGTCGGGAAGTGACGGTAGAGCGTACCCACGCCCACACCTGCACGCGCCGCGAAATCGTCGAATCGCAGCTGTTCGTCACTATCGAACACCTGCCGCGCCGCGGCAACGATTGCGTCCCGATTACGGCGGGCGTCGGCGCGCAGGGCTTTCGGCTCGACCATTAGAGCTCCCATTGACAAGTGGAGATGATCTCCATATTCTTCTAGATGGAGACAGTCTCCATCTTAGGCGAGGAGTTTGTCGTGCGCATTCTTATGTTCGGTCGCGGAACAATCGCAACAATCTACGGGCGGGCGCTGCAGGAGGCCGGGCATCATGTCGAGTTCTACGTTCGCCCCGGACGCGCCGCGGAATACGGCGACGAGGTGCAGATGGATCTCATCGACGCGCGTCGCTCACCACTCGGCAAGCGGTGGCGCGGTTCAGTGCACACGACGTTGCGGGAGTCATTCTCAGCAGAGGACGGCTTCGACCTGATCGTGCTTAGCGTTGGCCACCACCAGCTGTCCGAGGCCGCCGCATTCCTGGCTCCCCGTATTGGCGAGGCCACAGTGCTGGTCTTCGGCAACGTCTGGGAAGAACCCCTCGCCGCTGTTGCGCCACTCCCCGCCGACCAAGTCGTCTTCGGTTTCGGTTTTGGGGGCGGTGGCTTCAGCGACGACGGGGTGCTCCACGCGGCACTAATGCGTTCAGTCGTCATTGGCACGGCTGGCACATCGCCGAGCCGGCGGGAGATCGACGTGCGGGCGGTGTTCCGCCATGCAAGTCTCGCCGTCCGTCTCGAGAAAGACATGCGCGGATGGCTCTTCGTGCACTTCGTCTCTGACGCGGGCATGCTCTCGCAGGCGATGAGAAGTGGCTCGATGGCGAACATGATTGGAGACCACCGAGCCTTCCGAGATGCATTCCTCACGAGCCGCGAGCTGCTGCCCCTTTTGGAGGCGCGCGGTGTCGACCTCCGTCAGCACCGTGCCGCGATGCTGACGTACCGGCTGCCACGCCTCGTCGCCGCGATGGCAGCCTGGTCAAGCGCGAGCGTGCCACTGCTTCAGGTCAGCCTCGCCATGCACACCAATCCGCACGCGGACGAGCCCCGTGCGGTTATCGAAGATACTCTGCGCGAGGCCCGACGGCTGGGCGTTGCTGCACCGCGACTGGACGGATAGCGCGCGGCACACGGACGGTGCGCTCCCATCCCTCTAACTGCTGCGGGACATCTTCTCGCGGAAGATCAGATCGCTGACCACTTGGAGTTCGAAACCGAGCAGCTCGATGAAGCGACCGGCCACATTGAGCTAGTAATAGCGATTGGAGTGGCTCACGGCCCGCAGAGGTCTTGGAGAGCACGCTCCCGGAGAAAGTCTATGAGTGAGGAATCGGGGGCGCCCAAATAGTCCGAAACATGTAGCGCTGCTGTGACGTGCAACATAGCTGCGGAGTTGACGGAGGCCCACGCTAGTTGAGCCGCCTCGTCCTTGGGGAGACGAAGACTGCCAGAGGTTGCGAGTGCGGATATCTGTTCAGCAACCAGGGCGAAGGCCTGTCGCGCTGCAGGTATCTCGACTCCCTGAAACAGGCGGGCCATCATCGCGGCGTAGATCAGAGGGCGGTCTGCCGCAAAACGCACGTAGTCGTCCCACCCATTGCGGAGCGCCGTTTCGGGATCCGTCGCGACTTCGGCTTCGACTTTGGCGGCAAGGAACTGCTTGAAAGCTTCTTCGACCGCCGCGTTCAACAAGCCATCCGCATTACCGAAGTGGTGATAGAGGGTCGGGGCAGTCACGTTAGCTATTGCTAATACTTCTCTGGTCGAGAACTGTGCCGAGCCTTCGCGCTCAATAACCGTGAGAGCCGCCGCGATAAGGACCTCACGCGTCGACATGATCTGACCCTATCTCAGGGGCGCCATGGGCAGGGATCCCAGGTAAGGCGCCCCTGAGTTCGGCAATCAACCGAGTGCTCCCCTAAGGGCTTCGCGCTGCGCCTCCCAGAAGCGGCGCGAGACCGGCTTGCTCTTGAACAGCACGTCGAACCCGTGGAATGCGCCGTCGACTACGACGAGCTCGACCGCAACTCCGGCTGCTCGAAGTCGTTGCGCATACTCGACGTCTTCGGCGTGGAACAAGTCGAGTGTTCCTACGCCGATCCACGCAGGAGGAAGACCCGTGACGTCGACGCGGCGAGCCGGCGCCGCGTAATCGGAAACGGCCGCGCCACCTGGAGCTTCGCCGAGGTAGGCGCTCCAGGCATAGCGGTTACTCCTTGGACGCCAGAAGCGTGCATGCCGGGTGTCTATATCTGTGCGGGCGACCGTTCGGTCGTCGAGCATGGGGTAGATCAAGAGCTGAAATGCGAGAACGATACGGCCGCGGTCGAGAGCCATGAGCGCCGTGGCCGCTGCGAGACCGCCACCGGCGCTCGCCCCGCCGAGGGCAATACGTTGAGGATCAATTGCAAGCTCGCTTGCGCTTGCCACAAGCCACTCCACTACGGCGTAGCAATCCTCGACAGCGGCCGGCGCTGTCGATTGAGGAGCGAGACGGTAGTCGACCGAAACGACGGCAATACCCAGCTCGCGCGCGAAGGCAGCATTCGACTCCTCCTCCGACAGGTTGTTGCCCAGAATCATCCCGCCGCCGTGCATCCACACAAGCACGGGGATATTCCCCGTCGCCGACCTGGGTCGATACATCCGAACGCCAACTGCTGGTGCTCCCTGCGGACCGGGGATTTTCAGATCGGAAACGATCAGGTCGACTGGTGACTCCGGCGAGCGAACCGGCATGCGGTTCGCGAGCCGCGCCAGTCCGGGTCCAATGTTGATGGGTGGGAGGAACCGGCCCATCGTGAGATCGCGGTGGAAGACAGACACGATCAGCCGAACATCACGTTCGAGGCGAAGGCCTGCGTCGCCTCTTCGCCGAAGCCGACCATCATTGCTACATATTCCTTCGCCGTCGCGTCGGTGAGGTAGCGAATGCGCGTGTTGCCGTCCGTGGCTGCGTCAAAGACGACCGCCGCGGTACCTTCCGCTGTCGAGAACAGTGCGGCGGTCGCCGGGTCACCGAACGCCGCAAAGACCCGTTCAAGGTGACCGGCATAAGCCTCACTGTGAACAGCGGTTCCACCAACCATGAGATTCGTATCAACGATGCCGGGCACGATCGTCTTGACGCGCACGTTGAACTCGTTGAGCTCAAGGTTCACGCCGAAACTCCAGCGTTCGAGTCCGGCCTTGGCCGCCGAATAAACAGACATAAATGGTGCGGGGAGCATGGCCGTCAGCGATGTCGTGTTGATGATCGTGCCTCCACGTCGTTCACGAAAATGCGGCAGGAACGCCTTGCTGACACGAATCGGTCCGAGGAGGTTTGTCGCGATTTGGGCTTCCAAGTGGTCATCCGTGTACTCCTCCACCGGCCCGAAGAGCACAGCGCCGGCGTTATTGAAGAGCACGTCAACGTCGAAGCGGGAAAGTACATCGGCGACGACCGTGCGAATCTGTTCGGGGTTGGTCACGTCGAGCGTCACGGTTTCGACGTTCTCAATGGCAGCGAGTTCCGCGTCGTTGCCGATGCTGCGCGAAGCGGCGATGACTTGCCAACCTCGTTCTGCGAAGAGTTTCGCTGTGGCTTTGCCCATGCCGGAGGAGGCGCCGGTGATAAAGACAGTGTTCATCGAGATTCCATTTCTGTGAGGGATCGAGACCGTGGTCTCTATAGCGTCGCTATACAAATGACTATAGCACCGCTATATGGATGCACATACGTTGCCGGAGAGAACTGCGAACGATGACGGGGCGCTCAGCGGATATGCGGTCTTCGTAGTGCCAGCACTCGCCATCTCGTTGACGTACCCGTCGGCGGCGTTGCGAGCTGCGTCTGCAGGGTGAGCGATGGCATACCGTGGTGCGGTGCAGACTTTCGCTTCTGTGACTCGAGCGCTTTCTCGACTCGTTGTCGCTTCCCTCATCATCGTGTCGGCGGGCGGGTGTGCTTCAGCCGAAGAGGGCGACGCGCCCCGCGCAATTCCCGAAACTGGGGTGATGCTCGACGTCGCTCGCGCCTACTACCGGGTGGCGCTGATCGAGGGATACATCGACCTCCTCGCCGACAACGGCGGCAGCTTTCTGCACTTGCACCTCACCGATGATCAGAACGTCGGCATCGAAAGCGAGGTTCTCGGCCAGACCATCGAGAATGCCGATCTAGACAACGGTATCTACACGAGTCGAGTGACCGGTCGCTCATTTCTGAGCGCTGCACAGGCGCAGGAGATCTCCGACTACGCGGCGCAACGAGGCATCGCCATCGTGCCTGAGATCGATACTCCCGGCCACATGGCTGCCGCGTTCGCCCTACTCGAGGCACGACATGGCAGGGAGTGGGTTGATCGTGTTCGGGCGGGAGAGAGTGAACTCGATACGTCGGCGCCCGAGAGTCGCGCGCTGGCAGCGGACCTCTACGCAGAGGTGACGCGAACCTTCACTTCGAGCCGAACCGTGCATATCGGCGGTGATGAATGGGGAGGTGACGTTTCCGCAGATGAGCGCGTCGAGTGGTTGAACGCGGTGGCGGCCACTCTTGGCGACCGTGAGGTGTGGGCCTGGAACGATGGGATCGATAAGGCTGCCGTCGGGCGACTGGACCCGCGCATCCAGATCACTTATTGGAGCTTCGATGGCGATACAGAGAACGCCGCGGAGCGCCTCGAACGCCGAGAGCGACGGGCAAGTGCGAGTGACCTGCAGTCGGCGGGGATCGACCTGCTCAACTACAACTCGTATTACCTCTACGAGGTGCCCAGCGATCTCGACGCCGCTGACAGCGAGTACACCGTCGCCGATCTCCGCGAAAACTGGTCACGTCGGGCGTGGGATGGGGACTCGGGTGCGCTGCTCGTGGCTCCCATGTCGGGTGCGGCCGTTGCGATCTGGGGAGAGGATCTCGCAGATCCGCCATCTGACGAACTCCTGCGCTGGAGCACGCCACACGTGATTGCGATGATCGAGACCGCGACCTCCTGACATAAAAATAGCCCCGCAATCAAGACGATTGCGGGGCTATTCGGTGGTGCGCCCGGAGGGATTTGAACCCCCGGCCTATTGATCCGTAGTCAATTGCTCTATCCGCTGAGCTACGGGCGCATCCTGTGGATCGTGCAGTTACCTGCAGAAGCCAACCTGAAAACTATACCAGCCATTTTGGCCTCCGCGATTCACCGGCCGGGCCACTCCCGCGCGAGCAGCCCATAGATCGCCGAATCGACCCACTCCCCCTTGAGCAGAATGTGCTCGACGTGGAGCGCCTCCGCTCGCATTCCGAGCCGCAAACAGAGGGCGATGGATGGCGCGTTCCGCGGGTCGAGCTGCGCAAAAACTCTGTGCAGCGCGAGTGCCCCGAACGCCTCGTCGAGCATCGCCGCGGCAGCCTCGCGTGCATAACCCGCGCCTTCGAACTCGCGGTTGAGCGCCCAGCCGATCTCCGCCGTGCGGTGCTCCACGCTCGTCAGCACAAAGTGGATTGTGCCGATCACCCGCCCGTCGAGGTCGATCGCGAGGTCGAGAGAGTCGCCGTCGAGTGACACGACGCGACGGGAGCCGAAGAAGGCGATGCGTTCCGCAACCTCGTCAAGGCTGCGCGGCTCGAACGGCATGTAGCGCACGGTGTCGGGATGCGACATCCAAGCGTAAACATCGTCGAGATCGTGCCGCTCGAACAGCCGCAGAGTGAGGCGCGCGGTCTGCAGCGGCGCGAACTCGTACGGCTTCCTCATGCATTTCAGTCTCGCACGACGGATGTCGGTGGCAGGGTTTTACAATCGAACACACGCAGGGCCGGCTGCTCGATTGAGAGGATCCGGTTAGTGAGACACAGCGTGCAAGACGGGGTGGATGCCGCGCGGCGAGCCCGCAGGCAAGACGTCACGTCGTGGCATCCGGTGATTGCCGCTGTTGAGATGCAGCCCGGCGAGTGGCACATGGTCACGCCGACCGACCAGCGATATGCGGTGATCGTGCTGCTCGAGATCCGCGGCGAGCGCGGCTATCGGGTTGTCACCTGGGCCGACGATTCGGCGCAACGGCAGCTCGTGGGCTACTACCGTTCGTTGCGTGCGGCGAGCTTTGCCGCGCACGAGAGATACCTGCGCACTCTCGGAAATCCGGGGCCGGCCAATGGTCGCTGAACCGAGAGGGCCGCCGCCCCATAGAATTGCGGCATGACCGTTGCTCCTGGCGCTCGCGCCCCTCGGTCGAAGTGGTTCCCACTGCTCTGGGTCATCCCCGCCGCACTCGCGCTTTTGATTGCCGCCGTGCTGATCGCACGCGGCCTGAGGCAGACTCCCGACATCCAGTCGTTCCTTCTTGACTACCCCGGAACGACGCCGCTGCCCGACGATGCGCCCATCGGGTTCCCGGCCTGGGTCGGCTGGCAGCACTTCTTGAACTCGTTCTTCCTGCTGTTCGTGTTCCGCACGGCGTGGCAGCTGCGGTCGAAGAAGCGCCCCGACGCCTTCTGGACGCGCGACAACACCCGCGGCCTGAAGACAAAGGGTGCGCCCGTGCGCATCGGGCTGCCGACGTGGTTTCACCTGAGCATCGACGCGCTGTGGGTGCTCAACGGGCTCGTGTTCTACGTGCTGCTGTTTTCAACCGGGCAGTGGGTGCGACTGGTTCCGTTGAGTTGGGACGTCATCCCGAACGGGATCTCCGCCGGTATTCAGTACGTGTCGCTCGTCTGGCCGACCGAGAACGGCTGGGTCAACTACAACAGCCTGCAGCTCATCACGTACTTCATAACGGTGTTCGTTGCCGGGCCGCTTGCGCTGCTCACCGGGCTGCGCATCGCGCCCGGGCTCGCGGCGAAGACGAAGCGTTTTGACCGGGTGTTTCCGCGCAAGGTGGCCGTGACCATCCACGTCGGTGTCTTCTTCTGGTTCATCGGATTCACGATTGTGCACGTCGCGCTCGTGTTTGCCACGGGTGCACTGCGCAACCTTAACCACATGTACGCGGGCAACACCAGCGACAGCTGGACCGGCGCGATCATCTTCGGCATCTCGCTCGCTGTGATGGCCGCCGCGTGGTTCGCGCTCAAGCCGAGCGTGCTGATCTGGATCGCCGAGAAGAGCGGCACCGTACGCCAGATGCCGCCCCGCCCGTAAGCACGACTACCTCGTCAGCGCAGCGATCCTTGTAAGCACTACGGCGTCGGTGAACCACCGTTGACGTTCAGCGTTTCTCCGACGACGAAGCTCGACTCGGCCGAGGCGAGGAACACAAACGCGGGAGCGAGCTCTGCCGGCTGGCCGACGCGGCCGAGTGGGGTGTCCTTGCCGAACTCGGGCAGCGCCTCAACGGGCTGACCGCCGGCGGCCTGCAACGGAGTCCACACCGGGCCGGGTGCAACGGCGTTGACGCGGATGCCCTTCGGTGCGAGCTGCTGCGCCACCGCCTTAGTGAACCCATTGATCGCGAACTTCGTTGACGCGTAGTCGACGAGTCCGGGTGAGGGTGAGTACGCCTGCTGCGAGGTCGTGTTGATGATCGTCGAACCGGGCACGAGGTGCGGCACGGCCGCCTTTGTAAGCCAGAACATCGCGTAGATGTTGGTCTTGAACGTCGCGTCGAATTCGTCGTCGCTGAGTTCGAGAATGTCTTCGACGTAAGTCTGCTTGGCAGCGTTATTGACGAGAATGTCGAGGCCACCGAGCGCAGCGACAGCGGTGTCGATCACGCTCACTGCAAAGTCGCGGTCGGAAATGTCGCCGGGGATGGCGTGCGCGACGCGTCCCTCCGCCTCGATGAGGCCGATGATGCGCTGTGCATCCTCTTCCTCTGCGGGCAGGTAGCTGATCGCGACATCCGCCCCCTCGCGTGCGTAGGCGATCGCGACTGCCGCACCGATGCCGGAGTCGCCGCCCGTGATGAGTGCCTTGCGTCCGGTGAGGCGTCCGGTGCCGCGGTAGCTCGACTCGCCCAGGTCGGCCTTGTCGTCGAGCTTCGCGTCAAGCCCAGGAGCCGCTTGCGCCTCGGCTTTTGTGTCGATGTCGGAGTACTTCTCGGCGGGGTTGGTGAATGTGTACTGGTCGTCGGTCATGCTCTCCACTGTTTCAAATTTCGGAGCCGAGCGCCTGAAACTGGACGCCGCCTCAGTGCGCTCTGGGCGACCACCGAGATTCGTCGCGCTAGCCTTGACCGATGGCCAGAAAAAGACGCACGAGCACAGACGTCACTGTGACGCGCGTTGAAGACGGCGACATGTACGTGCGCGTCAACACCGTTGGCACGGGAGGCACGCGGCCGTTTGTGCTCGTGCCCGGCATCGGTGTCTCGTCGACCTACTTCGAAAAGCTCGCGCCGCACCTCAACGAGTTCGGTCCGGTGCACGCTCTCGACCTGCCGGGCTTTGGCGGAGTGCCGCACCCGAATGACACACTGTCCATTCGCCAGTACGCCGACCTCGTCGGCCGCGTCATCGACGAGCTCGAGCTCGATGACCCGATCGTCGTCGGCCACTCGATGGGCAGCCAGGTCGTGAGCGACCTCGTGTCGCGCCGACCCGAAATCTCCACGCTTGTGCTCATCGGCCCGGTTGTTATACCGAGCGAGCGACGGGTGCTCAAGCAGGCCGTGCGCTTTCTCCAGTCGAGCTGGCACGAACCGTTCACCGTCAAGGTGCTCGCCATAAGTGCCTACCTGTTCTGCGGATTCAAGTGGTTCTCCCGCGTGCTGCCGAAGATGATGTCGTACCCGATCGAAGACGCCCTGCCGAACATCAAGGCCCGCACGCTTGTGATCCGCGGCGAGTGCGACGCTGTCGCTCCGCGCGAGTGGCTCAAGCGCATCGGCCAATTGCTGCCCACCTCGCACCTGTGGGAGATCCCGGGCGCCGCACACTCGGTCATGTACGCGCACGCCGAGGAGGTTGCGAAGCTCTGCCTCGCTCATGCTCGCGACGACCTCTCGTTCGAGACCGAGAACACCCTGCACATCGTCAAGACCGACACCGAGAAAGAGGATGTCGCGCCCACCATCCCCGAGATCGCGCAAGCCGTTCACGGACGGCTCGTTGAGACGACGGGCATTCTGACCGACAACGACGAGCTCATCGCCGAGGGCAAGACCGAGGCCGCCGAGGCAGTTCAGGCCGTCTCGAAGAACGAGGATTAACCGCAGCGTGCCCGGGCGGGCGACGGTGGCACGGGTTGCAACCCCTGCCACCGTGCGCTGCCCGGGCACGCGGCGGTAGAACTACTTGAGCTGCGGCGTCTCGACCGTCTTCGGTGCGGCAGCCGAAGTGCGCTGCGCCGACTCAAGCTCTTCGGCCTCCGCGCCACCCACTGCCTCGCCGCGGGCGACGAGCCCCGCGACATCCGACAGCGGAATCTGCTTGAGGAAGAGCGAGAGCACAAACGCCGCCGCAATGAACGGCAGCAGGTACCAGAACACGGGGGCGAGCGCGTCGGCGTAGGCGCTGACAATGCCGTCGCGAATTGCATCGGGCAGGGTCGAGAGCGTCTGCGGGTCGAGGGTGGATGACGCGTTCGCGGCATCCCCGGGCGAAGCACCGGCCGCCGTGAAGACCTCGTTCAGGTTTGCGATCAGGCGGTTCGTGAAGATCGTGCCGAAGACCGCAACACCGAGCGATGCACCAACCTCGCGGAAGTAGTTGTTTGTGCTCGTTGCCGTTCCGATCTGGTCGGGCGTGACCGAGTTCTGCGAGACGAGAACAACGACCTGCATGATGAGTCCGAGGCCGGTGCCGAACACGAACAGGAACACGCAGATCAGCCAGATCGGCGTCTCGGCGCTCAGGCTCGTGAAGGCAATCATTGCCGCTGCCGTGATGATCGTTCCGAGAATCGGGAACATCTTGTACTTACCGGTGCGCGTGATGGCGATGCCGGAGACGATCGATGCGCCGATGAGGCCGACCATCATCGGGATCATGAGGAGGCCCGATGCGGCCGCCGACGTGCCCGACGACATCTGCAGGAAGGTCGGGATGAAGCCGATCGCCGAGAACATGCCGAGGCCGAGCGTGAGGCCGATGAGCGTCGCGTTGACGAACGTGCGGTTCTTGAACAGCGATAGCGGAATGATCGGGTCCTTGGCCTTCGACTCCACGAGCACGAAGAGCAGGGCGGCGGCGAGCATGCCGATGCCGAACATCCAGGTCTCGATGGCTTCCCAGCCGTGGTCGGCGCTTCCGCCGAAGTCGGTGAAGAAGATGAGGCAGGTGGTGAAGGCCGAGAGCAGCAGAACACCGAGGATGTCGATCGGCTGGGTTGCCTTCTTGTTCGGCAGCTTGAGAGTGAACCACGCGATGGCGAACGCCGCGATTCCGACGGGGATGTTGATGTAGAACGCCCACTGCCAGGTGAGGTGGTCAACGAAGAATCCGCCGAGGAGCGGTCCGCCGATGGCCGAAAGGCCGAAGACGGCGCCGAGCGGGCCGAGGTACTTTCCGCGCTCGGAGGCCGGAACGATGTCGGCGATGATCGCCTGCGAGAGGATCATGAGTCCACCACCACCGAGGCCCTGCATCGCACGGAAGATGATGAGTTGCGTGAAGTCACCCGCAAACGCACAGCCGATGGATGCGACGGTGAACAGCGCAATCGCGATCAGGAACAGGTTGCGCCGCCCGAGTACGTCACCGAACTTGCCGTATACCGGCATGACGATCGTCGTCGCAAGCAGGTACGCGGTCGTCAGCCAGACCTGGTGCTCAACGCCGCCGAGCTGGCCGACGATGGTGGGCATCGCGGTCGAAACGATGGTCTGGTCGAGGCTCGACAGCAGCATGCCTGCGATGAGCGCGCCGAAGATGATCCAGATCCGGCGCTTGGTGAGGAGCAATGGCCCCTCGGTGGTTGTTGCGGTGGTCACTGCTGTGCCTTTCTGGGCGTGGGAGTTTCCAGCACCGCGCGGATCGCGGCGAGGGAGCTGTGGAGGGCGGCACCGAAGTCTTCGGGGCGGCCCGTTGTGAGAAACGTTTCGGCCGTCGAGCGCATGAGGGTTCCGGTTAGTGCAACGGCGGCAGTCACGTGCGGGTCATCGACGCTCACGCCCTCACGCTTGGCCATAAGCGCGGCGATCTCGAGCTCGCGCTCGCGACCCATACCGATGAAGCGGGCGAGCAACCGAGGCTCGCGCTCCATCGCGGCGACAACAATGCGGTGATCACCGGCACTCATGCCTGAGGTGCGCACGACTTCGCTCGCGAGATCGATGAAGTCGTCAATGACTGCGGCCCATCCGCGTGACCCGAGAGCGAGAAAGCGTTCGCTGAGCGCGCGCATCTCTTCGTCTTCGTCGACGCCGAAGACGGCCTCTTCTTTGGAGGGAAAGTAGTTGAAGAACGTGCGCCGGGATACCCCGACCTCGTCGCAGACCTCTTCGATCGTGAATCCGTTGAGGCCGCGCTCTGCAGTGAGCCGGCGCGTGACGGAGCTGAGGCGCGAGGCTGTCGCCTGCTTGCGCGTCGCGGCTCGGGTCGCAATTGCACTATCGGTCATAGAGTGCAGTATTGCACTCTGCGTGCGAGAGTGCAATTCGGATCTCGGCGAGCTCGATCTGGTCTCGACAGGCTCGACCACCGGTGGTCGAGCGAAGTCGAGACCACGCCGAGCGAAGCCGAGGCCCGCGCTCTCAACGAACGCAGCCACTCGTACCCGATTGGCCTCTTGTCCGGGCAGCGAGCGACCGCGAAACTCAACACCATGCCCTACCGATTTTCCGCGGACACCAACGACATGGACCGCCCCCTCGTACTCACCTGGCTCGCCGAGCGCTCGTACTGGGCGCAGGGTCGTGCCCGCGACATCCACGACCGCGCGATGAACGGCTCGCTCAACTTCGGCATCTTCGACGAAACCACGAACGCCCAGGTCGCCTACGGACGCGTCATCACCGACACGGCGACCTTCGCCTGGCTCTGCGATGTGTACGTCGACGATTCCGTGCGCGGGCAGGGCGTCGGCATCGCGTTGATGGACGGGATTATGGCCGTGCTCGAGCCGATGAATCTCAAGCGCGTCGGGCTTGTAACGGCCGACGCGCACGGCCTGTACGAGAAGTATGGCTTCGAGCCGCTGGAGAAACCGGAGATGTGGATGGCGCGGATGAACTCTGCGCACTAGACCAGCCGCGGGGCGCGCGCGTAACATTTCGTAACAAATCCCCTGCTACGAAGGAGCCCCCATGGACATGAAAATGATGATGGCCGACAGCCCGATGATGGCCGGCATGGACATGACCGCCATGCAGAACCTGGTCGAAGCGAGCGCAGCCTGCGAGCAGGCGTGTGTGATGTGCTCCGGCAGCGCGATGGAGATGGACGACTGCGCCGCCATGTGCATGAACATGGCCGACATGTCGAACACGATGATGCGCATGATGATGCGTCCGGCGGGCATGCACATGGAATCCATGATGGCGATGATGCAGGCCTGCATGACGATGGCCGACGCGTGCGCAGCCGAATGCATGGACCACGCCGACGACAACGACATGTGCCGCCTGTGCGCGATGGCCTGTCAGGAAATGTCGAAGGCCTGCAACGCAATGATGATGGCGATGCCCACCGCCTAATTGCTTAGAAGCTGGCGCGCAGCACGTTGTGCTTGACGTCGCCAACCGCGAGCACGTCGTAGACCGAGTGCAGGGCTACGGCGTCACCGACGCTCAGCGAACCGGTCAGGTCGGCGTGGTTCCAGAGAATAACCGAATCGTTGGATGCGACGAGCGCGACCTCGACCCAGCCCCCGGTTGAGACGCTGACGACAACCGCGTCCGTCCATTTGCTCGGCGTCGCCGCTGCGACCCGCTCCTGGATCGGCGCGAGTTCGTGGCCCGGCATCGTCGCGCCACAAGCTCCGAGGCAGTCGTGCAGGGTGCCTTGCAAGAGGGTCTGGAGCGATCGCGTCATGCTTTCAGAGTAGAAAGCGCTTCACAATGGCGCCAGCGCCGCCGTCACACGACGCAATATTTAGGTCAGTCGGTAGTCGTTCGCGAACATCACGAGCTGCACGCGGTCGCGCAGGCCGAGCTTCGACAGCACACTGCTGATCTGCGTCTTGACCGTCGACTCTGAGACGAATTCCTGCGCGGCGATTTCGGCATTGGAGAGCCCGCGAGCCGCGTGGCGGAAGATCGCGACCTCGCGTTCGGTGAGGGTTCGGAAGGCCTCGGGCGCGGGCGGGCGGGGTGCCCGCTCAACACTCGAGCTGAAGAGCTGGCCGAGCTCGTTGGGCGCGAGCACCGCGTTACCCGCGTGCACCGCTCGGATCGAGGCGCACAAAAAGGACGGCGTCGAGTCCTTGAGGAGGAAGCCACTGGCTCCGCCGCGGATCGCCGTGACAGCTGCCGCGTCGAGGGAGAACGTCGTCAGCACAATAACGCGCGGTTTCGGGTCGATTGTGGTGTCGGCGAAGATCGCGACAGTGGCCTCGACGCCGTCCATCACGGGCATCCGCATGTCCATCAGCACAACGTCGGCCGCGACATGCTTCACCAGCTCGACAGCGAGTCGACCATTTGCCGCTTCGCCGACGACCACCATGTCGGGCTGGGCGTCGACGACGGTTCGCACGCCGGAGCGGAACAGCTCCTGGTCGTCAACGAGGATGACGCGGATCTTGTCACTCATGTGTCTCCACGGGGATGCGTGCCCGGGCAGCGAACACTCCGTCGACCGCTTCGGCCTCGAGGTCTCCCCCGGCGGCGGCCAGGCGAGCGCGCATGCCGCTCAGTCCGTTGCCCGAACCGGGGTTGGCGACGTCGCCGACCTCGTTCGAGACCTCGATGACCACGTCGGCACTGCGCCAGGTCTCGCTGATCGAGACGGGCGCTCCCGGTCGGGCGTGACGCAGGGCGTTCGTCAGCATCTCCTGCATCACCCGCTTTGTCAGCAGGCCGGTCGCGGTGTCGAGCGGGCGAGGGGCGCCACGGCGAACGAAGTCGACGGTCACGCCTGCGCCCCGCACCTGCGCGATGAGGTCGTCGAGTTCGGGCAGCTCCGGGTCGCGGTCGGCGTCGGTTGTCTCTTCGAGCACCGAACGCACCTCGGCGAGCGAGCTGCGAGCGGTCTTTGCGATGACGGCAACGATCTCGCGCACTCGCGAGTCTTCAACGAATTCGACCGAGTCGGCCTGCGCGATGATCACCGCGAGCGAGTGCCCGACAACGTCGTGCACGTCGCGCGCCATCTCGGTGCGCACCCGCTCGGCGAGCGCGAGGTCGTTGGCCTGAGCCGCCGCGAGCTCTGCGGCATCACGCCGCACAACCTCGGTGTGGCGCTGGCCCCTCGCTCGCAGCGCGAAGCCGACGAGCCACGCGGACCCGAGAATAGCGATCGGCGAGAACGCGACGAGGAGGTTCTGTGCTGCCGAACCGCCGTTGAGCAGCACAACAAAACGGAAGCCGGTGAGAGCGAGGTAGCCCGTTGCGAGCACCCCGCCGATGAGCGCGGAGACACCGGCGACGACGAGTTCGGCACGCGAGCCGATCGCTGCAACGGTCGCGACAACTATGAGCAGCGACAGCAGTGCAACCGACGGTCGCTCCGCGCCGAAGACGAGCGAGATCGCCATCAACCAGGTGAGGATCAGCGCCAAGGTCGGCGAATAGCGCCGCACGCCGAGGGCGACTACAGAGAACAGCACTGTTGCGGTTCCGGGCGACTCGATGTCGAGGGGCAGCGGAATCACACACAACAGCAGCAGCGCCACCGCCATAAAGAAGTCGGTCAGCTGCTGCTGGCGCGTCAATGGGCGAATGAAACCCATGCTCGTGTCGCTCACGCGCGAGCCCCCACGCCCACGGCACGCGCAATGAGGGTGTCGAGCACCGCGGTCAGGTCGAATCCGACGGCCGCCATCATTCGCGGAAACTGGCTGAGCGCACTGAGCCCGGGCAGCGTGTTGACCTCATTGACCTGAGCCGCGCCATCCGAGCTGACAAAGAAGTCGACCCGCGCAAGACCCTCGCAGCGCAGGGCCGCGAAGGCGCGCTTCGCGAGATCCTGGAGGTGTTCGGTGACGCCGGGTGCGAGCGCGGCGGGCACCTCGAAGGTCGCGCCGCCGGCCGTGTACTTGGCGGCGAAGTCGAAGAACGTCGAACCCTCGGCCGGGCGAACACGCAGCGGCGCACCGGCGACGAGCTCGCCGCTCGCGAGCTGCAACACTCCGACGTCGATCTCGACGCCGGTATTGAGCGGCTGAACAAGGGCGAGGTCATCGTGTTCGAGAGCGGCGAGAACGGCAGTCTCGAGCGCCGCCGCGGAGTCGACGCGGGCTGCTCCGACGCTGGAGCCTGCGCGATTGGGTTTAACGAACACTGGATAAGTGTGCACCGTCGGCAGCTCTGCAAGCGAGGCGACCGCGATACCGTCGATCGCGTCGACGCCCGCGGAACGGAGAACGACACCGGTGAGCTGCTTGTCCATCGCGAGCGCGCTCGAGAGCACTCCGCAGCCAACGAAGGGCACGCCGAGCAGTTGCAGCAGCCCCTGCACGGTTCCGTCTTCGCCGTTGAGACCGTGCAAGACGGGGATCACAACGTCGATGCCAGCGAGGTCGGGAACGCGCGGGCCGGGCGCGGTAGCGAGGTCGTCAATCGAGTCGACTCGGTGCCACGCGCCCGTGCGATCGGCGCCGATGAGAATCACGTCGTACTTCGTGCGGTCGAGTGCTCCAAGCACCCCGCGCGCCGACGCGCACGACACCTCGTGTTCGCTGCTTTCGCCGCCGAACAGGAGGGCAACGCGCATCACAGCGCGGCCGTCTGCCGGAAGGGCGCCGCAACACGCGCGACGCGGCGACCAAACCCGGTGAGGATCTCGTGCGGAACGGTTCCCACGAGCGCCGCCCATTCCGCCGCCGTCGGTTCGCCGCGATCGGCGTCGCCGAGCAACACAACCTCGTCGCCGAGGGAGACACCCGAGAAGACGCCAGCTCCGACCTCGACAACGAGCTGGTCCATCGAAACGCTCCCCCGAATCGGGTAGCGCGTGCCCCCGATCGACACACTCCCGCCGAGCGAGAGCGCTCGCGGAACCCCGTCGCCGTACCCCACCGGCACAAGCGCGAGGGTTGTCGGCCGGCTGGTGCGATACGAATGCAGGTAGCCAACACCGACGTCGGCGCCGACCTGCCGCAGCTGGGTCACGCGCGACGTCAGGCGCATGGCCGGTTCACAGCCGGACGCGACACCGCTCACCGTGTCGATTCCGTAGAGCGCAGCGCCGACGCGCACCATCGACAGCGCTGCGGTCGGGTGAGCGATGGCGGCGGCCGAGTTGGCGAGGTGCACAAGCTGGGGCGAGAGACCGGCGGCCTCGGCTGTGCGTCGGGCGTCAGTGATCAGCCGCACCTCCGCGTGCACGCTGCCCGTGCCCGGAACGGCAGCCATCGCGAGGTGCGACCAGATTCCCGTGACCCGCACGGCACCCGACCTCTCGGCGAGCGCGGCCGCGTCACACAGGGCAGACCACAGTTCGACGGTAGACCCGCCGCGCGCCATTCCCGTGTCGAGTTCGAGGTGCACGTCGGCGGTGATGCCGAGCGCGAGCGCCGCGTTCTCGATCGCGGCGAGCGTTTCGACGTTCGGACACGACAGCGTGATGCGCGCGAAGATTGCCGACTCGACGTCCGTCCACGGGTCGACGAGCCAGGCAAAAACGGGGGCATGGATGTCGCCAGCCCGCAGTTCGAGCGCCTCCTCAACCGTCGCAACCCCGAGCCAGGTCGCCCCGGCGTCGAGCACGGTTCGCGCAACGTCGAGCACCCCGTGCCCAAACGCATCGGCCTTGACGACCGCCATCAGCGGAACCCCGCTGAGCTCGAGAATGCGTCGTGTGTTGCGGGCTATCGCCGCGTGGTCGATGGTCAACGTCGCAAGAGCCATCAGGCACCCACCCGCGCGAGGCGATCTCCGACGAACCTCAGGTTCGCAGACTTCGACGACTTGATCAGCACAACATCGCCCGCGGTGAGGGTGCGCTCGAGCAGTTCTTCCGCGCGCTCCGGGCTCTCGACAAAGACGAGCCCGCCCTTCCAGTCCGTCTCGCGGGCCGCCGCGGTGAACGCTGCCCGGGCAGGCTCCCCAACGACGATGAGCTCCGAGTAGCCGAGCTCGGCCACGAGGGTGCCGACGCGCGCGTGATACATCTCGGAATCAGCGCCGAGCTCGGTCATCTCGCCCAGCACCGCGATCGATCGCCCCGCGGGCTCGAGGGCCGCGACCGTGCGAAGCGCGGCATCCATCGAATCGGGGCTCGCGTTGTAGGCGTCGTTGAAAACCGTCGCACCAGCCGGGGTTGTGAGCAACTCCATGCGCCAGCGCTCGGCGCGTCCAACAGCGGCGATGGATGTCGCGGCTCGCCCCAGATCCAGCCCGAGTTCGTCGGCAACGGTGAGTGCGGCGAGCGCGTTCACCACGTGGTGTTCGCCGACGATGCGCAGCTGCACGTCGATGCTTTGCGCGCCGATCGTTGCGGTGAAACTCGTGCCGTCGATGCCGGCGTGCGTCACCCGCACCGACTCCCTGCCGAACCAGCGCACGCGCGCTTGGGTGAGCGACGCCATGGATGCGACGCGCTCGTCGTCAACGTTGAGCAGCGCGAGCGACGTCGGCGCCAGGTTCACAACCATCTCCGACTTGGCTCGCAGTGTTGTCTCGATGCCACCGAATTCGCCGACGTGGGCAAGCCCAACCTTGAGCACTATCGCGATGTCGGGTTTGCAGATGTCGACGAGGTGCGCGATCTCGCCGAGGTGGCTCGCGCCCATCTCGACGACGAGGTAGCGCGTCTCCTCGGTGATGCGCAGCATCGAGATCGGAGCACCGACGTGGTTATTGAACGACTCGATCGGCGCGACGGTGGGGCCGTTGTCGCCGAGGATCGCGAGGAGAAGGTTCTTGGTCGTTGTCTTGCCGTTGGACCCCGTGACGGCGACGACGCTGAGCGTGCCCGCGGCGCGCACGCGGGCGACAACGAGCGCGGCCAGGGAGGCTAGAGCCGCGACACCGTCAGCGACGATGATGACGGGCACTGCGACATCCAAGCCTCGTTCGGCGATGATGAGCGCCGCACCGTTGGCGACAGCCTTGTCGGCGAAGAGATGCCCGTCGGTCTCGTCACCGCGGAGGGCGAAGAAGATTGATCCGGTTTCGACGAGGCGGGAATCGGTCTGCACCGAGCCGCTCACGCTCATCGTCGGGTCGACGTCACGGGCGGTGCCGCTCACTACCTCGCAAATTTCGGCGATGGTCAGGGAAATCATGGGGGCGCTCCTTGGCTGCGACACCCAGAGCGGATGCCACTACCCAACCTAGAAAGTGAGCATCCCTGATACATCGGTCGCGCGACCCAAAAGTCTCATCCCCAAGCATGAGCTCGATTCGACGTGATGACGGGATTCGAACCCGTGTGCACGGCTTTGCAGGCCGCTACCTCGCCTCTCGGTCACACCACGATGTCTGTCAAGACAACAGCACGCGGTGTGACCGGGCAACGTTGGTTACGCCGGGTCACGCAGTGTTACGTGCTCAGCCCCAGATGCGGCGGGAGACGATGTCGGCACCCTCGCGCAGTGCGCGCAACTTGGCCCAGCCGACATCCGTCGCGATGAATTCGTAGCTCGCGAATGTGCCGAGACCGCAGTCGATTCCGGCGATAACGCGGGTCGGGTCGCCGACGGCATCAATCGAGGCTTGGATGCGGTTAGCCACAACCTCGGGGTGCTCGAGGTAGTTCGTTGTTACGTCGATCACTCCCGGGATGAGCAGCATGTGGTCGGGCAGCGGGTTGTCGCGGAACGCGGTGTTCTCGTGCTCATGCCGCGGGTTGCCGAGCGGGATGCTGAGAGCCCCCACCTTTGCCTCGTACAGGAGTGGCAGGAGGTCGGCTACCGGCACGTCGTCCTGGTGCGGTCCCTGCCAGTTGCCCCAACACACGTGCAGGCGCACCTTCTCGGCCGGGATGTTGACGAGCGCGAGGTTCATTGCCTCGATGTGCAGGCGCACCCGGTCGAGAAAGACCTCGAGCGAGTCGTCGCCGAACATAATGACGCGCTCCATGGCGAGGTCGGGCGCATCGAGCTGCAAAATGTGGCCGCGCGAGACGATGTACTCGTACTCTTTGCGCAGCTCTTCGGCGACGGCGAACACGTAGTCGGCGTCGGTCGCGTAGGCCGGGTTGTCGTCGGCTCGCAGCATGGTTGTTGTGACGATTCCGGGGGAAGCCGCGGAGACGAAGGTCTCGGTGTACTTGCCCGCGCGCTCGGCCAGCGCCGTCTCGAACGCGTCGAGGTCGCTTGTTACACCGGCGAGGTCGTCTTCGTAGTGCACTGCCTGCTGGGCCTGCGCGGTGTCCCAGACGCGGGCGAGGTCTTCGGCGACGCCGATCTGCGAGTCGCCGAACGCGGCCCACGCTGGAAACTTCTGCAGGTCGAGCGACTGCTTGCGGCGGCTCACGCCACCGAAGCCCGACATCCGCTCGGTCACGTAGGTCGAGAAACCCACGCGCGGCACCTCGCCGTCGTTGATGACGTCGAGCCCGGCGTCCAATTGCCCGTCGAGCACGAGGTCAAGCGCGATGCGCGCCTCACGCTCGAAGTCGGCCTTGCTATATTCGCGACCGCGCTCGCGAGCCACGAGCAGCTTCGTCAGTGCGGGGGTACGGGCGAGGCTGCCGGTGTGGGTGGTCAGGATGCGGGCGGTACTTTTCTTCACTCATCGAGGTTATCCGCGGTGACGTAACGTTCCGACTCGAAGAGCAATGGGGCGTAACGAGAGTCAATCGGGAAAGACGACGCCCTTTTGCAGGATGAAGCAACCCCACGGCTGTGGCTCGAGCGTGTGGATAACTACCGCCACACTGCGCACGCGCGTGTAGAAGTCGAGTCGCGGGATGATGCCGTACTCGAGCGGGGCGCCGTTCTCGCGGCTGGCGAGCTCCAGCACGCGTCGCTGGTTCTCGGTCACGATCGATGCGTCATCTTCGACCTCCATACGCTCGAGCGGCCGCTCGATGAAGTTGTCGAGCGGAAACACGGAGAGGATCGCGGTGAGGGCGCGCACAACACCGACCTCGCCGAGGCGGATCACCGGGCGACCGGAGGCGGCGGCCGGAAAGTTGCGGTCGACGAGGGCCAGCTGGTCGGCGTGGCCCATCGTGTCGAGCACATTGAGCAGTTCGCCGCCGAGCAGCGGGTCGATTCCCTTGAGCATGGGTTCTCCTTGTGGATGTGAAAAAAGGGGGCGAGGCCGCGAAGCCCCGCCCCAGATTGCAACTACTTAGTCTTCGAGACCAAACAGCGTGTACTTGCCTGCGTTGTCCTTGTTGATGACTACACAGTCGATCGACTGCTTCTCGTCTGCGCCGGTCTCGCCCGTGCGAACGAACGAGTCTGCCTGCTGAACTGCAAGCTGCGAGATGAGAACGGCGGGCTGGAGGCCCGTCGCGAGAAGGGTGCCAGCCTCGATGGCTGCAACCGCGTCGGGGCTGCCGTCGAATCCAGCGATGGTTACCTTGCCGGTGAGGCCAGCTGCGTCAACTGCCGCGACCGCGCCGAGCGCCATCGTGTCGTTGCCCGCGATGATTCCCTGAATGTCGGGGTCGCGCTGCAGAAGGGTCTCGATCTTGGAGAAGGCTTCGTCCTGGTCCCAGTTAGCGGTCTCCTGTGCGACCTGAACGAGGTCGGGGTACTGCGAGATGACGCTTGCGTAGGCCTCTGAACGGACGCCGGCGTTGGTGTCCGACTCTTTACCGGTGAGCTCGATGTACTTGCCGGCCGGGAGGGCCGCGACGAACTCTTCGGCGACAGCTGCCGCGCCCTGAGCGTTGTTTGCAACGATCTGTGCGCTAGCGATGCCCGACTCGTTGATCTCACGGTCGATGAGGAACACGGGGATGCCCGCGTCGACTGCCTTCTGGATCGGGCCGACCGATGCGTCAGCACCGGCGTTGTCGAGGATGATGGCGACAGCGTTCTGGCTGATCGCTGCGTCGATGAGTTCGCTCTGCTTGTTCGGGTCATCATCGTGCGATGCGACTGCCGTCTCGTAGCCGAGCTTCTCTGCCTCAGCCTTTGCCGCGTCAGCCTCTGCCTTGAAGAACGGGTTCGACTGTGCGGGGGTGATGATCGAGATGAGGCCGCCGGCCTCGCCGGTTGCGGCGTCGGGCTCAGCGTCGCCCGCGCAGCCAGCAAGTGCGAGCACTGCGACTGCTGCGAATGCGAAAGCTGCGGTGATTTTGCGTCGTTGCATGTTGTCGTTACCTTTCGTGGGGGTATATCTCTTGGTGCCAGGCGACATCATTGCCGACTGGTAGATCCGGATCACTAAGCGGATTGCTTAGCGGCCTCGGAGTTCTCGGGGGTTGTTGGCGCCTTGCTCGCTGCCGCCAGGGCTGCGTTCTTCGAGCGCTTGAACCGCTGCTGGGCCTGGTCGAGCACAACCGCGAGCACGATGACGGCGCCCTTGATAGTGATCTGCCAGAAGGTGGAGACGCCGACGATGACGAGGCCGTCGCTCAGGAAGCCGATGACAAACGCACCGAGCAGCACTCCACGAATGTTTCCGCGCCCACCGGTGAGGGCGGCGCCGCCGATAACAACGGCAGCGATCGCGTTGAGCTCGAAGCTCTCACCGGTTTGTGGTGCCGCCGCCGTGAGCTCTGACGAGATGATGAGGCCGGCAACAGCCGCGCAGAAGCCGCTGATCATGTAGACGCGCAGCTTGACCTTCTGCACGGGAACACCAGCGAGCTCAGCGGCGCGCTCGTTGCCACCGGTCGCGTAGACCCAGCGGCCGAACGGCGTGAGGCGAAGAACAACGAGCGCGATCGCGGCGAAGATGATCATGATCCAGATGGCCATCGGCACACCGAGCAGGCGGCCGCCACCGATGAGACCGAATCCGGTGTTGCCGTTCTCGGCCGTTCCGGCCAGGCGCGGGTAGGTCGAGCCGTTGGATATCAACAGCGCGGCCCCTCGGGCGACGTAGAGCATTCCGAGGGTCGCAATGAATGGCGCGACGTTGAACTTGGTCACGAGAATTCCGTTGACGAAGCCGACGAGTGTTCCGACGAGCAGCGAGCACAGCACAACGACCCAGACGGCCGGGTACAGCACAACGTTGAGCGAGTCGATCTGCAGACCCTGCAGCAGCACACCGGCGACAACGCCAGACAGGCCAACCGTCGATCCGATCGACAGGTCGATGCCGCCCTTGAGGATGACGAAGAGCATTCCGATCGCGAGAATCGCGTTCATTGCGACGTGCTTGGTCATCGTGATCAGGTTGCCGACAGTCAGGAACGAGTCCGACAGCAACGAGAAGATGATGATGAGCACGATGAGGGCGATAAACGCCCTGCCCTCGAGCAGGATTGCACCGATGTCAAAGTTCGACCGGTTGAATTTCGGCGCCTTCGCCGTGGGGTTGATGGCGCTCATCGCGCTTCTCCGTTTCCTTCGGTCTCGCCGCTGGCGACCATAACTTCTTCTCGGGTGGTGGT